>OHRR01000919.1_pt1 | contig 13089 bp, 5 predicted proteins | sample 1578501 | NCBI WGS metagenome assembly OHRR01 (sample SAMEA3879598, study PRJEB24766) | human gut metagenome | biome: human-associated habitat; feature: feces | place: USA | collected 1985/1987
TATACTACATTTTATTTTTTTTGCAAAATTTTCATTTTTTATGTTGACTAAGTGTTTTTTATCCTCTATATATCACCTCGTTATGTGAGTTCATCTCCGTTAACGGGCTCGTAGCTCAGTCGGTAGAGCATTTGACTTTTAATCAAAGGGTCGGCGGTTCGAACCCGCCCGAGCTCACCATTTAAGAAAATCTCTGCAGAAATGCAGAGATTTTTTTGTGCGCTAAGGCTTAGGAAATCAGGGGATTTGAGAGAGTGAAAGACGGGATTTTAGTCTAAGGAGTCCCGCCTTAAAAGGCTAAATTTCGGTCTAAATGGGCAAAAAGTCTACGTTATGTAGGGACACCTTAGACAGTGTCCCTACATCGGTTTTATTGACTTTGAGGGCAAAATGGTTAAAATCGGTTCGATAGTAAAAACCGCTTATCGGTCATCTAAAAAGCCGGTAATTCTCGAACTTTTGCATCAAGAGTTCCGTCATTAAACAAGTTCTAAAAAATTGCCTATATTTTATAAAGTGTAAGTATTTTAATTTTTAGGGAACAGATAAATGAAAAACTTCACTGAAAATGATGTGTGTTGCATCTTATTATAACTGACTGAATTCCGTCTGTCAGAACGGAAACGATTTACAGAATTGGAATAATGCTCTGACACAGTTGTCAGCCAGGATATTTGTAGCTGTTTGTAATATTTTGCCCGCTCGTGATATTCGGTATGGCATCGCTCGTATTTGGGCATATAACGTGCCAGCAGCGGTTCCTGCATGCCGAAATTGTGAAGAATACACCGCCCATAAGGCAGAAATCCTCAAAAAAGGTATGCAAAGCCCGGTTGCTTTCCGCTGCCAGCAGGCTAAACATTTTGAAAAATTTGTTTTCTTTGGCAGAACTGCCGCCATACATGAATTTCTCTTCTTTCGGAGCGGTAGATTCCGACGTGGAAAGTGATGACAGCTGAACGGCAGGTGTTTGCTGAAGTGTCGGCGGCGAAAATCAAGGGCAAACTGATCGGACATTTTGTATCCTCTCTAATATATAATTAAGTGTGAGGATTGCTTAAGTATTGGCATTAGTCCTGTTGTTTAACTTTTTATCTTGGCTAAGATTTGAAGTTTCATTTATAGTTTGTACTGACTTTGAGTTTTCATAAATAAAGAACAAAAAGTCTGACTGCTTGCCATTAACCGGAATGGTTATTTTTTCAGTACCGCAGCGAATCATGCCTTGGTGTTCATAAAATCCGTAATTACAAGTAGTATCAGTAAATACATAAAAATCTTCAATTCTCACGCTATCCATATAATTCTGAAAGCGATAATAGAGTTCCTTGCCAATTCCTAACCCCCTATAGTTAGGATGAATAGCAAAAAAAGATAGTTCTCCTCCATATTGGCGGGATTGTGCTGATAATAATCTTCCGTAAATTTTGTCAAGCTCCTCGAAAAAATGAGCTGCTCTGCGTCCCTCTGACGTCATGGAAAGTATTAACATATCTTTTTTTGCCTGCAAATGAGGGATTAAGGGTTTGGAAGTACAATGAAGATTATTGCCCATAATAATGCCAACAGCTTTTCCTTTACATACGGCTACCTGTGTAAAAGTCTGTTCTGCCAAGCAAATCCGTAGATATGCATTGGATAAGCGGATAGCTGTAGATTGACTGTAATTTTTTTCGTGTTCCCATGTGATATTAATAATTTCTGACAATGCACCGAAATCTTGTTTTTTATACGGTCTGTATATAATTTGTTCCATAAAATTCCTCCTAAAAAACAAAAAAAGCCAAACAAAATAGAAAATTTCACTAATTGCCTTACCGATGAAACCGTACGCGATAACATCATCAACAATTAGTTTTTCAAACTATTTTGTTTGACTCTTTGTAGGTACGCCTACATTATAAACTGAAAAGGAATTATCATAATTAGACCTAAATGTCAAATCAAAGTTGTACAATACCAATGGGTTTATGCTTGCCTTATTCGGCTTTTGTTGGTGGTACCGCTATCTTGTTATAGTGGTTTTAATCCCGGCAACAAGCCATTGGATCGTATTTTCATCAATAACTCCGGGAGCAAAAACATAATCTGCTCCGACCTCGGCAACTTCATAAATAACTGCCTCGCGCGGGGTTTTGAAATTGAGTTTGTTAAAGTTTATTTCGGTCATATTCCCCCCTTTACTTACTTAAAATATCCCAGACAAGTATTGATTTGCAGATTGGGCGTATCAAAGGCATCCCATACCTCATCGGTAAGAGAGTTACCGTGAGTGATGCGGACAGACAACCCGAGTATGCCGAGTTGCAGATAAGCCATATTGACGCAAAGACTGTCAATATCGGTGGCAAAAATTGCCAGTTTACCGCCGAGATTAGTCATACCCTGCTTTTGCAGATGACGAATCAGACCGATGATCATTGCCCCGAACCGCAAGCCGGTTCGGCAACAGTTACATAAGGCTTTCCTTGCGGCAAGCCATCACCAAAAGCCACGGCAGCCATAAACTCGCAGACATGAATCGGCGTGAAAAACTGTCCGTGAAAATGCTTATCGAGCCGCATTTGTCCGAAATAACGCCCCAGATAATCATCCGGCTGCCACGCCAGAAGTTCGGACAACGTCTTAAGCATACTTAAAATAAGGACTGCCCCGGATGGCAAAGACTTCACCATTAAAGATATTGACCGCAATAATCTGGTTTATGCTCTGTACCTGAAAAAGCCCCTGCTCTGCGGAGTAGGGGCTTTTTGTTGTTTAAATACCTTCTTTAGATAGCTTTTCTGGTCAAATCCTGACTGGCGGCCAGAGAATACATATCACTGACATCCTCAGTCGGATTAGACAGGGTATCTGTCGAAGCCGAATTGCTGACGCTAAAGCTGTTCATCGCCTGAATCAGCTGATCAGCATTGCTGATATTCAGCGTACTGCCGTCATAGAATTCGATAGTCTCAACTTTGGAAGCATCATTCTGGAAATGATTATTAATCTGAATTCCTTTGTCATCCTTACCATTGACAGAAATCTTCAAATCGTTGCCGATCTGTTCAAATGACAAATCACTTTGACTGATACCTTTGCCAAAGACGATCTTATCATTACCGCCTGTTTCCGAAATAGTATCGAAGCCATCACCTAAATTGTAAATATAGATGTCGTTCCCATTTCCTCCATTCAGAATATCATTGCCGATGCCTCCGACAATCGTATCATTGCCTTCACCGGCGTTGATGGTATCATGACCACTATTTCCGTAAATGATATCATTATAAGAGGTTCCTTTAACAGTGTCGTCAGCATCGGTTTGTTGCAGTGTTATTCCCTGTGTAGACAGGTTAAACGTTGAACCATCAGCAAATTGGAGCGTTTCTACTTGATAATTAGTTCCCGAATAGAAGTCTTTGACTGTTACTCCTTGAGAAACATCATTATTTATTAAAATGTCCAAATTTGAACCATCTTGTCGGAAAGAAAGGTTATTTATGGAGATGCCTTCACCAAAAATGATTTTGTCATTTCCTCTGGTCTCGGTAATTGTATCATAACCGTCACCCAGATTGTAGTAATAACTGTCTCTGCCATTACCTCCATTCAAGGCGTCATTGCCTTTTCCTCCATAGATACTGTCATTACCATCTCCGGCATTAACGGTGTCATTACCATTTCCGGCGATGATAGTATCATCGTTATAAGTTCCGTTTATAGTATCATCTGTTGCACCATAGGCCATATTTAAGCCTAAATCTGGAAGGTATATAGATGTTCCGTCACTAAATTTGAGGTACTCTATTTTGTATAAATCATTTTCATTTAAGAAATTATTGATTTGTACACCTTGGTTTTTGTCGCCATTAACGGTAATCAACAGATTATTGCCTAACATATTAAAATCTAAATCATTGAAACTTATACCGTTACCAAAGAGTAATGTATTTTGACCGGCATCATCTTCTATGGTATCAAGATCATCGCCGAGATTCCATACATATGTATCGTTTCCGTAACCTCCTTTTAATGTATCACATCCTTGGCCACCATAGATTATATCATCCCCGTTGCCGCCATCAATGTTATCGTTTCCAGCATTGCCGTAGATAATATCATTGCCATCTCCTGCCGTTATGGTGTCATCATTATTGTTCCCTGTTATAGAATCATCATAGATCGTTCCATTGACCGTCCCATCTCCTTTTAATATTAACGCATTTTTACTCAGATCAAAGAGGTTCCCGTTGCTGAATTCCAAGGTTTCAATACGGTTACTATTTCCTGAAGCAAAATAATTTTTGATCAAAAGTCCTTGGTTGGGCATATTCTGAACATTAATGTATAAGTCTGAATTCGTTTGACTAAATGAAAGGTCATCATATGAAATGCCCTCGCCAAACACAATTTTATCTGTTCCTTGCGAATCTGTTATTGTATCCATACCGTCACCAAGGTTCCAGATATAAGTGTCATTTCCGGCACCTCCGTCGATTGTATCATCTCCTGTTCCGCCAGAGATGATATCCGCACCATCTCCGCCAGACATGGTATCTTCTCCGATCCCATCTGAAAGAGTATCATCACCATTACCTCCGTTAATGGTGTCGTTTCCATCTCCTCCGGTTATTGTATCGTTATATATTGTACCATCAATGGATTCGCCGGTATCACCTAGCTTGATATCTAAAGACTGACTTAGATTTATGGATGAGCCGTCTGTAAATTCCAGGAGTTCAATATTGTAACTACCTTCAAAATATCTGTTTATTATTATTCCTTCTTGATGGTTATCATTGATAAATATAAGTAAATTATTTCCTTGTTTGAAAAATGATAAATTGGCAGATGTAATACCTTCTCCGAATTTGATTTTATCAAATCCACTGGAATCCGTTATTGTATCCATACCATCACCAAGGTTCCAAATGTAAGTATCATTTCCGGCTTCACCGTTAATGATATCATTTCCAGAACCACCAGTTATGATATCATTTCCGTTTCCGGAAGAAATTTCATCATCTCCGGCTCCACCATTAATAATATCATCACCCCCATAGGTCGTAATGGTGTCGTCTCCGCCTTGAGCATCTATTATATTATCACCAATATTACCGGTAATTGTTTCAGCGCGGTTATCATAGGTGAGAGTAATGTTATTTTCTCTAAAATCAAATTTGCTACCATCGGAAAATTCAAAAATAGTGATGGGGTGATAATTGTTATTGATATTATTTGAAGAAAAGTGATCTTGGATAATAATCCCTTGGGAAATATCATTTTTCACAATCAGTCTCAGATTATTACCGTCTTGTTTAAATGTTAAATCGTCAAACGAAATATTTTCTCCAAATTTGATAGTATTTAATCCGGCTGTATCTCGAATTGTATCGATATCATCACCTAAATTCCATATATAGGTATCATTTCCGACGTCGCCATCAAGAGTATCATTGCCTTTGCCTCCATTCAGTATATCATCTCCTGATGAACCATTCAGGTTATTTTCCCCAATATTTCCTATTAATGTATCGTCTTCAACAGTACCTGTAATTGAACCATCCAATTCATTTGTTTTCAAAATTAAACCTGTAGTTAGGCGCAATGTTGAATTGTCGGCAAATTTTATATTCTCTATTCGGTTATCATTATTTCTAAAGAAATCTATGATTTCAATACCTTGTGAGAAATCGTCGTTGATTGAGATTATCAGATTATCATTTTTTCTGTAAAAAGAAATGTTTTCCTTACTTATTCCGTCCCCAAAGATGATTTGGTCGCGTCCTCCTAAATCTGTAATCTTATCATAACCGTCGCCTAGGTTGTAATAGAAAGTATCCCGGTCATATCCGGCAGAGATAATATCGTTTCCTTTGCCGCCCGTAATATCATTATAACCATCCTCGGCATTAATTGTATCATCTCCATCACTGCCGATTAAAATATCATCATCACTCGTACCGGAGATTGTCTGCCCGGCGTTTTCGCTTGGTTCTTCTGGTTCAACTATAGAAACAGATGAAGTTTCTACAATAGTCCCATCGGCAAACTCTAACTTTTCAACCTGAGAATAGCTTGAGTAGTAATCTTTTATTTTAATTCCCTGCGTCTTATCATTATTAACATAGATGATTAAGCTATTACCATCTCTTTCAAATAACAAATCCTCAAAGGAAATACCTTCGCCAAATTTAATGGTGTCATTATCCGTGTTTCCGCCATTATAATCATAGATCGTGTCAAAACCGTCTCCTAAGTTCCAGATGTAGGTATCGTCTCCATAACTGCCTTCCAAACGGTCATTCCCTTTGCCGCCGATAAGCGTGTCGTTGCCGCTATTGCCTCTTAATGTGTCATTACCAGCTCCGCCATCAATGACATCATCCCCGTCATTACCAGTAAGCGTGTCACCAAAGTTCCCTCCGGTTAGGATATCGTTATTGTCTGTCCCGGTAATATCTTGTGCAGCCAAGGCATCAGACCTATCTATGGTTACGGCAACGGTTGACATTTCTACAACACTTTCATCGGCAAACTCTAACTTTTCAACCTGAGAATAGCTTGAGTAGTAATCTTTTATTTTAATTCCCTGCGTCTTATCATTATTAACATAGATGATTAAGCTATTACCATCTCTTTCAAATAACAAATCCTCAAAGGAAATACCTTCGCCAAATTTAATGGTGTCATTATCCGTGTTTCCGCCATTATAATCATAGATCGTGTCAAAACCGTCTCCTAAGTTCCAGATGTAGGTATCGTCTCCGTAACTGCCTTCTAGGTGATCGTTCCCTTTGCCGCCGATAAGCGTATCATTGCCGCTATTGCCTTTTAATGTGTCATTACCGGCTCCGCCATTAATGACATCATTCCCGTCATTACCAGTAAGCGTGTCACCAAAGTTCCCTCCGGTTAGGGTATCGTTATTGTCTGTCCCGGTAATATCTTGTGCAGCCAAGGCATCGGATCTGTCTGTGGTAACAGCAATGGTTGACGTTTCTACAACACTTTCATCGGCAAACTCTAACTTTTCAACCTGAGAATAGCTTGAGTAGTAATCTTTTATTTTAATTCCCTGCGTCTTATCATTATTAACATAGATGATTAAGCTATTGCCATCTCTTTCAAATGACAAGTCCTCAAAGGAAATACCTTCGCCAAATTTAATGGTGTCATTGTCTGTGTTTCCGCCATTGTAGTCATAGATCGTGTCAAAACCGTCTCCTAAGTTCCAGATGTAGGTATCATCTCCGTAACTGCCTTCCAGGCGGTCATTTCCTTTGCCGCCAATAAGCGTGTCGTTGCCGCTATTGCCTCTTAATGTGTCATTACCGGCTCCTCCATCAATGATATCATCCCCATAATTTCCTTCTATCGTGTCATCAAAGTTTCCTCCGGTTAAGGTATCGTTATTGTCCGTTCCGGTAATGTTTTGTGCAGCCAAGGCATCAGACCTATCTATGGTTACGGCAATGGTTGATGTGTCTACAGCACTTCCATCGGCAAATTCCAATTTTTCTACTTTGTAATAAGATGTGCTTGAGTAGTAATCCTGTATTTTGATTCCCTGAGTTCTATCATTGTTAACATAAATGATTAAGCTATTGCCATCTCTTTCAAATGACAAATCCTCAAGGGAAATGCCTTCGCCGAATTTAATGGTATCATTATCCGTGTTTCCGCCATTGTAGTCATAGATCGTATCAAAACCATCTCCTAAGTTCCAGATGTAGGTATCGTCTCCGTAGCTGCCTTCCAGGCGGTCATTTCCTTTGCCCCCGATAAGCGTGTCGTTGCCGGAGTACCCGTATATCGTATCATTGCCGCCTTTGCCATATATTGTGTCGTCATAGTTGGTGCCGGAAACATTATCAGCCCCATCATTTTGAATGAATTCGAACCCTCGTTCTGTTAATGGCACAGTAGTACCGTCCGCAAATTCTAATTTCTCAACTTGATAATATGAGCTGCTGAAAAAGTTTTGAATTATTACTCTTTGGGTTATGTCATTAAATAGAGTCATAATTAAATTATTATCCTTACGAGAGAAAGTTATATCTGAGAATGATATTCCTTCTCCGAATTTAATGGTATCGTTGTCCGTATTTCCTCTATTATCATCGTAAATTGTATCAAGGCCATCGCCTACATTATAAATATAAGTATCGTCTCCCAAACCACCCTCTAAGCGGTCATTGCCTGTACCTCCAATTAAAACATCATTTCCATTTTCTCCATATAATGTGTCAAAGCCTGCTTCTCCATATATAGTATCATCTCCTATACCAGCATTTACAGTATCATTGCCACCATTGGCATAAATAATGTCATCAAATTCGGTACCTTTGATACTTTCTCCAGTTTTCAACTGCTTTAAGGTCAAACCAATTTCAGACAGATTGACTGAAGAACCATCAAAAAAGTTTATTTTTTCAATTTTGTAATCTTGGCCAGAAAAGAAATTTTGAATAATAATTCCTTGATCTTCTTGTTCGTGAACTAAAATGATCAGATCATTACCGGAGTTGCGGAATGTTAGATAATCCCAAACAATCCCTTCACCAAACTGGATAGTATCTTGATTTGCATTATCATAAATAGTATCTAAACCGTCCCCTAAATGCCAAAGATAGGTATCGTTGCCAGCTCCGCCTTCCAGCCGGTCATTACCTGTACCTCCATAGATGAAGTCATTACCAGCATTGCCGTAGATTGTATCATCCCCTCCATTGCCGCCAAGAATATCATTTGCGGCAGTTCCATCAATCCTGTTATCGTCATTATTGCCTTCTAAAGTCACACCACCATTGATGTCAGGCAAGCTGTTCCAATGATCAAGGACATATTCATAATCCCAAGATGTTCCGTCTGCAAATTGGATTGCACTGACTGTCGTGCTGGATGTTCCCTGTTTGTCAAAGTAGCTGAAAACCCTAACAGAATCCGTTGTCCCATCTTCATAGGAAACAGAAATTATTAAATCGAATCCCTGGCGTTGCAAAATGGCATTCTCCGGCAGGATTCCTTCTCCGAATTTAATGATATCGGCATTGGGTGCCGTATCATCTTGTGTATTGTCAATGGAATCATTCCCAAAACCTTTTTCAAACAGATATATATCTGCTCCGTTTCCGCCGGATAGAACATCATCACCGGCACCACCCTTTAGAGTGTCATTACCATTGCCGCCAAACAGATAATCGTTTCCTTCTTCGCCATCTAATACATCGTCACCATCTTCGCCATAAATATAGTCATTTCCTGATCCGCCCAAAGCCGTATCATCGCCTTCGGCTGCTTTGATGATATCATTGCCGGCCAAACCATTCATCAAATCGTTCCCTTCGGTGCCGAACAGGTTATCATTGGCTGCACTTCCGACAGAATTGTGACCAAAATTAAGTAATTCGGTTTCAAAAAATGTACCATCAGCAGAACCTTTGGCCTGGAAAGCCGCAATAACATCTTCTGCATTATCATAGAAACGCAATATATTTGACAATTGCAGCATTTCTATTTTTCCATTTGTCGCATCTGCCTCAAAAGCCTCCTGCAGCAAAGCGACTGCCTGATCAACATTGACATCCCAATGTTTGGTTTCTGCATTATAGGTTAAAATAATTTTCTGCAAATAGGGATTGTTTGCCATGTCTGCCGATAAAATTGTACCGACATAATTTTTGAGAAGTTCAAAGGCCTGTAAAATCATCGGAGCGGCGTGTCCGTGTGGATTGGTTTCCCGTTCACCCCAGCACCAAGTACCAAGATAGTCTTCGCCCATAAATTCTTCCAAAGCCTCTAATTTTCGGGCATCACCTAAAACATTTCCATATACCTGAGATGGATTGCGACCAACAGGATCCATATCTTGGACACCAGCCCAATGATAAATAATGTCATTTAAAAGCGTATCTTTAGTGTTGTCATCAGTTGCCGCCAAATATTGTCCGACCAGCGACTTGAGCGTACCTGTTTCATCCAGAGCCATAGCTGCATGCAGAGAGTAAACATTTCCCCAGCCTTTAATATCCGGCAAATTTTTGATATCATCGGGAATTGTAATATCATCTTCATTCAGAATGGTATTGGTACCATCAACATCAAACCACACGTCAGATACTTTTCCTGTTGTTCCATCTGTACGGTTAAATGTTCCCTGCTGAATTTCGAGGTTGCCGTTTTCGTCAGCTTCTTTTTGATAATCATATTTGAGATTGATACTTTCGATTCCGGCTTGTTCCAAGGTTAGCAGTTCTCCGGAATCTACAATTCCATTAGTATTGGCGTCACGCCACACTTTGACTTGGCTCCAAGCATCATCTTCTGCATCAAATTTGCCATTACCGTTAGAATCGAGGTCTTTAAGAGCTTCAAAACCGTTAACGGCATTTTTACCATTTTGAAGCACGGTATGGTTACCGAACATTTCGATACCGTTATCAATCTGACCATTACCATTGATATCCCGAACAAGGAAACCTTCGTTTTTGCCAATCCAGCCGCTGTTTTCAATTTTTTGATTACTATCAAAATCAAAATGGACGTTGCCATCGGTACTGACGGTTTCAATTTTGCCGTCTCCGTCTAAATCTACAACAAGAGGGGAGCGGGAATTTTCAGCATCTTCCCATAATTTGCCAATATCTCCCTTGGTATCCTCTGGAATTGACGGCGGATTATCCGTTTGGGGTTTCTCAGTTCCGCCTTCCGGTTCCTCCGGCTTTTCCGGGATAATGGGCGGTAATGGGGGATTATCGTCTTCACTTGGTTCTGGCATCGGAATATCTGGCAAATCTTCAGGATTTTCAGGTTCTTCATCATAAGGAGGAAATTCTGTTCCACTATCTATATATCCAGCTCCATTCCATTGCAGAACTGAACCATCTGGCTGATACAAAACAGGCATATTTTCGGCAGGAATATTGGAATCAGGATTTTCCGGCTCATCTTCCTCTGGTAGCTTCACATTTTTGAATATTACTTGATTTCCGCCATAGCCATATATAATAACATCGTTTCCTATCTGTTGCAGAGTTTCCAGATTGAAACCGCCGGAGCAAGAAATGATATCTCGAGCAGATACATTATAAATTGTATCAACCCCGCCGGCATCATTATTAATCATAACAACATCTGTATTGTTGTCTGTGCCACAATCTATTCTATTTGTACCTTTTTCAGGATAGAAATAATCTCGGCCGGTGCCTCCATAAAGTTTGTCATTATCTGCTCCACCATAAAGATAATCATTACCGGCATCACCATAAAGTTCGTTATTTCCATCTTCACCCCAAATATAATCATCATCGGCGCCGCCATGGACGATGTCTTTGCCAATACTACCATAATATCTGTCGTCACCGCCGCCTAGATTGGCCGTATTAATATCGCCTGAAGCATCATCATAGCCACCATAAACAAAATCTTTTCCGTTACCACCTTCAAAGTGATCGCTTCCGGCACCTAAATCAATGGTGTTTTCATCATTATTGCTACCATCTGTCGTATAGACTTCATCATCTCCGGCTCTTGTATTTATGTTATCATCGCCCGATCCGGCCCAAACTTTGTCAACACCAGATCCTCCATAGTACTCATCATTTCCGCCTCCGAGTTTGATTGTGTTTTCGTCGGTTGCGGCATCTTCAGATCCTCCGTTGACAATATCAATACCGTCTCCTCCATAAAATTCGTCAGAACCTGCGCCAAGATATATCTTATTGTTATCATTTTTATTACTGCTATCATTGGTATAAACAATATCGTTTCCAACTCCTGTACTTATTTCATCATTTCCAGAGCCTGACCAAACCTTATCAATACCAATACCGCCTGTGTATTGGTCGTTACCTCCGCCTAAATGAATCTCATTAATATCTTCAGATAAGTCTGCTGATAAGGTATATTCAAAACTACTATCAGCAGAATCTGTAAAAATAAAATCTTTAGAACCACCATCTACAATATCAATATCATCACCGCCTGTATATTTATCACTTCCTGAACCTAAATATACGGTATTATTGCCATTGCCACCACGGACATCATCTCCACCATGCCCAGCATAGATATAGTCATCTCCTGCGCCAGCTCCGATGGAGTGGGCTGCATAAGTTTGATCTCCGGCATAAATAATATCATTGCCATCACCACCATCTATGACATTTGCCTCACGCCCATAAATGACGTCATTGCCATTTCCGGCATTTATTGTATGATTTCCCGCATCGGCATAAATAAAGCTGTCGCCATACAAATCAACAATATTAGCTTCTCCGTTACCTGCAAAAACATAGTTATAATCATCTGTAGTAAACTTGGCGTACCAAGCATTAGACTGATTGACCACACCATAGTTGACATTGCTTAAATCGACATTTGTTCCCACTAAAGAGTAATACTTGTCAATAATATTGCGGACAGCTTTTATTGTTACATCAGTGGTAGAAGTAGAGTTTGGATCATAGAAAGAGAAACTTGAGCCAATATATTCTCCAACAGGAAGCGTCGCAAAAACATTTTGTCCATTTACGTATTGTTGAGCAAAATAGTTTGTACTAGTGTTACAATTTCTCCAGACAATATTATAGTTAAGATCATTTGTTAATTGATTTAAGATAGTTGCTTCTAATTTAATTTTATTGAATGCTTGGACTGCACTACCATTTATAAGTAATGGCTCTGAAACACAATACTGCATTTCTGCAAGCCACTCTGCGGTTACAGCAACAGGAACTCCATCATAAAACATAAAAGAACCGACAATTTCTCCTGTACTCTCATATAAATCTTGAGCAACAACTTGAGTCCTAATATCATATTTGATCTGACCATTATAATTGTATAGGTCAATGGATTGAATCTGTATTGGCATATCATCAACATATTTGATAAGGTCATAACCAGTATGTTTATCATATTCAGATGAAGTTAAAACATCACGTGAATGAACTTGTAATTCATATCGAACAGTCATGGTTGTCTCCTTTAAATTTTGATTAAAAAGCTATAGGGGGAAATCTTATTTATAAATAACGGTAATATAAGCAAAGCTAAAAGATAAATAATATATAATTTTTGATAAATTTGTTGTTCTCTTAG
>OHRR01000923.1_pt1 | contig 13021 bp, 9 predicted proteins | sample 1578501 | NCBI WGS metagenome assembly OHRR01 (sample SAMEA3879598, study PRJEB24766) | human gut metagenome | biome: human-associated habitat; feature: feces | place: USA | collected 1985/1987
GTTCCAGCTGACGGCGTGTCCGGTAAATATTTCAAAGACGAATTTGCTCTGAAACATCATCATAATCGGCGCCTGCAAAGCGCTGACCACAATCTCGAGCAGAACGCTTTTGACGGCTCCTCTGGTCAGATCGGGACTTTGCCGGCCATGGCGGCGGTTTTGCAGCAAATAAATGATTAATCCCAGAAATTTCGGGAAAATCAGCATAAACATTGAAATGACAAACAACGCAATCGTGCCGATTTTATCAAAAATCGGCCAGGTCGGAAACAATGTCCGCACTTCGGGAAAATATACCGGCGGAAAAAACTCTCTTCCCAAAGCTATCGCCAGCCCGACCAACAGAAAACACAGCCAAATCGGGGATGATAGGTAAGACATGATACCGATGGTGAAGTGAATGCGGCTGACCGGGTGCAGCCCCTTTGAAATCATAATTTTGATATGCTGCATATTCCCTTGGCACCAGCGGCGGTCGCGTCCGGCAAAATCAATCATTGTCGGCGGACATTCTTCATAACTGCCTTTCAATTCGGGCAGCAGCCAAGCCGACCAGCCGCCGCGGCGGATAAGCGCCGCTTCCACAAAGTCATGGCTGAGGATATGTCCGCCGAAAGGCGCTTTACCCGGCAGCACAGGCAATCCGCAGCATTGAATAAACGCACTGACGCGGATAATTGCATTATGTCCCCAGTAGTTGCTGTCACCGACCTGCCAATATGCCAGTCCGGCAGAGACAATCGGACCGTAAACCTTGCCGGCAAACTGCTGCATTCGGGCAAACAGCGAATTCTTGTTGACCGTCATCGGCGGCGCCTGAATAATTCCGGCTTTGGGATTGGCTTCCATCAGCTGAGCCATCCGCAGCATGGTGCTGCCGTTCATCAGGCTGTCGGCATCCAACACAATCATTGAAGCGTATGCCGCTCCCCATTTATTGCAGAAATCCTCAATATTGCCGCTTTTGCGCGCGGTATTTTTAACCCGTCGGCGATAATAAAGTTTAATTTCGTCCGGCATGTATTTCTGGGCTTCCAGCCAGGTTTTTTCCTCTTCAACCCAGACTTTGGGATTGGTCGTGTCACTGAGCACGAAAATGTCAAATGCCCGGGCTTGCCCGGTTTTTTTCAAGTCATTTGCCATCGCCAGCAGGTTGGCAAAAACGCTTTGCGGCGATTCGTTGTAAACCGGCATCAAAATAGCCGTCCGCGATTTTAAAGGCGTACTTTCGGGAACCCAGACAATGCCCGGAACTTTGCGCTTGGCCAGCAGTTCAAAAAAGCCGAAAACGCTGGACCAGAAGAAAAGAGCAATCCAGGCAAAGGTCAGAATAAACAGCGACACCATCAAAATTTTGGTAAAAACGGTTGAATCCGTCGGAATAACCGTCACCCACTTGGCCGTCGCCAGCAGCGTGCTGAGAAACATCAGGCCGAAAACCTTAATCCGGCGGTTGCGGATGCGTTTGGGATTCAAATTATAAATATTGTCAAAACCGGATTCTCTCATTTGTCGTATCTTTTATTTGCTTTTGTGTTTGAAAATCTTTTTAATCAGTTTGCCGGGCTGCGGAATTTCTATCGGCTGCGGCTCCATGTGTGACAGAACATAGTTCGGCGCCACATGGATGATTTCTTGGTGCAGCTGTTCCGCCATTTTGCCGTCGATTGCCGAAGGCTCAAACACGCTGCCGCCCCATTTTTGTGCGCCGTTGCTCCGTAAATAACAGAATTTAAGCAGAGCAATCAGCTGGGGCTTGTCCAAGGAACTGTTTTTGAAAATCTGCCGGGCCGATTGATACAGCAAATGATCCAACGCTTCAACCGCGGCATCGCCGTCACCGTTCTCGGTCAGCTTGGTTTTCAGCTGCTTGATTGTTGCGGCAGCTTTGTCGCCGGCAAATCCCAAACCGCATAAATAAGCCCGGATAATGTCGTCAAGACTTTGAATTTTTAAGGTAACCATTGGTAGCTCCATACCTCTGAAATGGCTTTGCCGTCTTTTTTCAAAACGATTCTCAGCTCTGCGGTTTTATTGTTCGGCTCAAAATCGGCATAAACCGTTCCGCCGCCGGTAACCGGGTTATATGCCAGAAACGTGCCGGCAATTCTTCCTTCGCTGGTGGAAACCTCGGGAATAATTTTGCCTTCTTTAATTTCCCGACGGATGTCTTTGCGCTTGCCGGGCAGGGCAAAATCAACCACGAATTTGCGCTTGTTGGTCTCAAGCATGCCCGAAACACCGCCGATTCCGGTATAGGTTGAAGTTATCCGCGCTTTACCGGTATCAAAGGGAATGCGTTTGCTCCAATAGAGCTTATAATGATATTGCAGCGGCACGCCGGGCTCAACCGGTTTCTCGGGAACCCAGAAAGCGACGATATTGTCATGAATTTCCTGCTGCGAAGGAATTTCCACCAACTGGATTGTTCCCTTTCCCCAATTGCCCGAAGGTTCGACCCAGGCGCTCGGGCGCTGTTCGTAGTCTGCTTCAAAATCAAGATAATGTGCCGGATCGCGGTCCCTCTGCATCAGTCCGAAACCTTTCGGATTTTCATCCATAAAAGAACTGATGCGCAAATATTTGGAATTATCCAGCGGCCGCCATAAAACTTCGTCTTTGCCGTTCCAAATTAACAGTCCGTCGCTGTCATGAACTTCCGGACGATGGTCATCAAAACGGTTTTTGGTGTTTTCGCCGAACAGAAACATGGATGTCAGCGGCGCAATACCGATTTTATTAATGGCTTTGCGGGGGATAAGAACCGTATCGACGTCCATAACCGTCTGTTTGCCCGGCGTAATGACAAAGGTGTAAGCACCGGTAATGCTGGGGCTGTCCAGCAGCGCATAAACGGTGACGCTCTTGTCGCCGCGTTTGGGACGCTGAATCCAGAATTCGCGGAAAATCGGGAATTCCTCGCCGGTCTGAACTGCGGTGTCAATCGCCAGCCCGCGAGCCGAAAGGCCGTATTTCTGTTGTTTGCCCAGTGCCCTGAAGTAGCTGGCGCCGAGAAAAGAGACCAGCTCGTCATAATAAGTGGGACTGTTTAAGGGATTATGCAAACGAAAACCGGCATAGCCGAGATGGTTGTCGGTTATTTTCAAATCATTTTTGCCATAATTGAAAAAAGCGGGAGAATAGTCAATCGGTTTGGCTTTGCCGTCAATAACCTCGTTAATCGGAACCGAAACCTGAAACAGGGAACCCAAATGGAAAAACTGTACTTCAAACGGTAATCTCTTGCCATACCAAGGGCCGTTTTCGCGCACAAAACGAATATCGCGATGCTGATCATAGGTCAGGTCTTTCAATTCCTGCGGCACATCGTCTGCCGGAGCCTGATAAGGCTGTTTGGAGAGCTTAACGGCTTTGGTGATTAAAACGTCGCGGTTAAAAACCTCTCCGTCGGCAGTATCTTCCGGCACCGCTTTTTGAGCTGCAGCAGGCAGAAACGATGAAATAAAAATTAGGGCAACGGCCAATATAATACGTTTTGACATATTTTCTGCTGTTCCTTGATAGAATGATAGATATATCTGTGTTAATCTGATTTATATCAGTTCAGTTTCCCGCAAAAGTCAAGCTAAATATAAACAGATTTTAAGTCTGTTTTTACCCATCGAGGGCGGAGGGCAGACTGAAACCGATTCGTATCAGACCGTTGCAGCATTCGGCCTGAACTTCGCCGCCGTGCATCAGAATAATTGCTTTGACAATGGCCAGACCCAATCCGTGGTGATTTTCGCTGTTTTTGCGTTCCCTGCTGACGCGGTAAAAACGGTTAAACAGGTTTCGGCATTGCTCCGGAGACAAATCTTCTCCCCGGTTGCAGACGGTAAGCGACGAACTGCCCGCCTGTTGATAATGACTTTGATTGTCTGTCCGGGGGTTCCGTGAACAACAGCGTTATTCAGCAGGTTGGTGATTGCCCGGCTCAGTAATGAACGGTCGGCGGCAGTTTCGGCATCGCCTTCGATTTCAAGCTTTGCCTGGCAATCTTCAAACACCACGTCCAGAAAATCGGCCGTCCGCCTGACTTCTTCCGCCAGCGATATCCGGCTCAGATTCGTGGCCGTTTCTCCCTGATCGGCGCGGGATAAAAAGAGCATGTCTTTAATAATTGTACTCAGCCTTTCCAATTCTTCCAGATTCGACTGCAAAACATCTTCCAGTTCTTCCTTGCTGCGCTCACGCGAGAGGGCCACCTCCGTCGCGCCGATCATGTTGCCGACGGGGGTTCGCAGTTCGTGGGCGACATCGGAGTTAAAGGCATCTTGCCTCTGGTGGGAAATTTCCAGCCTTTCGAGAACGCCGTTAAACCCGGCGGCCAGGCTTTTCAGTTCGGAAGGCATATCTTTGTCCGGCAGCCTCAGAGACAGATTGCGGGAATTTATTTTTTCGGCGGCCTGAGACAGTCTTTCAATCGGTTTCAGACTGTTTCGGGCAATCAGACGGCCGAGCGTGCCCATCGAAATAATGCCGGTCAGCAAAATCAGTCCGGTGGTGAGAAAAATAATCCTGATGTCGTCTTCGGGAATATAGGTATCCCAAGCCAGTGACAAAAGAATTTCCGGTCGTTCGCCTTTGGCGGCAATAACTTTTGAAAGGATTCGGTAGTTTCGTCCGTTTATTTTTGTCCGGCTGAAACCGTGGTGCCTGTCGGTTTGCGAAAGGTCAAGGTCGAACGGGGCGTCTATTCTGAAAAAGGGGTCATCGCTGTCGGCGCGGATGATTGTTCCGCCGGAGGGAGGCGTAAACTCCTGAATTTGTTCCTTAAAATCTTTCCAATCGGCGCGGCTGGCCTTGTCTTCGATAATATGCTCCATAATGGCGAACCGGCTGGTAATTTCAGCCCGCTGATACATGTCGATTTCCTTTCTTTCCACATATTCAAAGGCCAGAAACAGCAAAATCAAAACAGTGGCGGCCGCCAGAGTATAAAGCCAGACCAGTCGCTGGGAAATAGACATTTTCTCAAAATGTTTTTTCATCAGCGTTGTTCCAGTACGTATCCCATGCCGCGGATGGTATGCAGCAATTTAGGCTCGCCTTCCTGTTCGAGTTTGGCGCGCAGCCTTTTGACGGTTGCTTCGACAACATTGGTATTGGTATCAAAACAAATGTCCCATACCAGTTCGGTGATGACGGTTTTGGAAACGATCTGCGATTGCCGCTGTGCCAGCACTTCCAACAGCGAAAATTCCTTGGCGGTCAGCTCCAGCCTGCGGGAACCGCGTGTCGCACGGCGGGCCAACAGGTCAATATGCAGGTCACCGATATAAATATTTGTCTGTTCTTTGGTGCGTACCCTTTTGGTAATAACCTGCAGTCTGGCCAGCAGCTCCAAAAAAGAAAACGGTTTGACCAGATAATCGTCGGCGCCGGCCTGAAAACCTTCCAGCCGTGAAGCAACGGCGTCTTTGGCCGTCAGCATGATAACCGGAGTATTGTTGCTTGGACGCAGAGATTTGAGCAGGCTTATGCCGTCCAGGCCGGGCAGCATAATGTCAAGAATGATTGCATCATAGTCGCCGGTCGAAGCCAGGTGCAGGCCGTCCAGTCCGTCGGTTGCCGCATCGACGCTGTATCCTTGTTCGGTCAGGCCGCGTTTCAGATAGTCAATGGTTTTTACTTCGTCTTCAATAATCAGAATTTTCATTTTTCTTCTCCGCCCCGCTTTGGTAAATGATATGCGTCTTTTCTTAATATATTATATACGCCCTTCATCGGAACAGATAAATGATAGAAAAATGACAATTCTGTCAGACTGCGTTTTTGCCCTTGCCGAAGAAAAAATCCTTGGCTAAGCTCGCCGCAAATAATGATTTTTTGAAAAGGGACATCACATGAAAAATTTTATAATTCGCCGGCTGATACCGTTTTTTGTGGTAACGGTCATATCGGAGGGGCTGTATCTGCTGTTGCAGCTGATCAATAATTTCGGGGTACTTGACCTGCGCCCGCTGGCGTTGGTTCAAACTCTGGGCGTTCTGCTGCTCACCACTCTGGTGTCGTTTTTGTTTATGGTCATTCCCTATGTCCTTTACCTGTTGTTTCTCCCTTCCGCCCGCGTCAACGGACGCGTTGACCGTGCCGTCACCTGTTCTCTTTTCGCTCTGTTTGTTTTTCTCACTTTGTTTGAAAAAGCCGCTTCCTGGGTTTTCTGGGACGAGTTTCAATCGGCCTTTAATTTCATTGCCGTCGATTATCTGGTTTATACCCACGAGGTCATTGCCAACATTAATGAATCTTATCCCATGGGCTGGATTCTCTCGGCGCTGTTGCTGCTCACCGCCGTCATCGTTTATGCCGGCCGGCGTTTTCTTTTTCCGGCGCCGGCATCGCCGCATTTCGGCCGCCGCCTGTTCTCAACCGCGGTTTACGCCCTTGTCTGCCTGCTGGCCTATCACAATGTTGACATCAGCCGCCTGGAGGTAACGTCCAACCGCTATAACAACGAACTGGCCAAAGAAGGCACTTACAGCCTGTTCAGCGCATTTCTGAAAAACGAGCTCCCCTATAAAGATTTCTATATCATGCACGACGAGGCACAGAACCTGCGGATTTTGCAGAATAAGCTGGGCGGCCGCGGCATTGTTTTTGCCGAACCCGGCCAAAGCGTCAAACGTCATATCCGTTCGCCCCGTGCCGAACAAAAGCACAATGTCGTCATCGTTTTGATGGAAAGCATGAGTTCCAAATTTCTCACCGAGAACCGCTATCCCGGCCAGCCGGTTATCACGCCCACGCTTGACCGCCTGAGCAAAGAAGGCCTGTTTTTCAGCCGGACTTATGCCTCGGGCACCCGTTCGGTGCGCGGAATTGAAGCGGTAAATCTGAGCATTCCGCCGCTCCCCGGCCAGTCGATTGTCCGTCGTCCCGGCAACGAAAATCTTCATGGCCTTGGCCCGGTCTTTGCCGAAAAAGGGTATGACAACAAATGGATTTACGGCGGCTACGGTTATTTTGACAATATGAATGCCTTCCTCGGCGGCAACGGTTTCCGGGTTGTCGACCGCACGGCCTGGGCCGACGGTGAAATCACTTTTGCCAATGCCTGGGGCGCGGCCGATGAAGATACCTTTGCCAAAGTCATCAAAGAAGCCGACAAATCTTATGCGTCCGGCAAACCGTTCCTGACCTTACTGCTGACGATTTCCAACCACCGCCCTTATACCTATCCGTCCGGCAAAGTTTCGCTGACCGGCGGCCGTGAAGGCGGCGTGCAATATGCCGACTACGCCATCGGCGAATTTCTGCGCCGGGCTGAGAGCAAACCCTGGTTTGACAACACGATATTCGTATTTGTGGCCGATCACACGGCCGGCGCGGCCGGAGACGAGGAAATCGACCTCGAAGGACATCATATTCCCTGGATAATCTATGCGCCGAAACTGGTGAAAGCCCGCCGGATAGATATGCCGGTAAGCCAGCTCGACGTTCTGCCGACCCTGCTCGGACTGCTGAACTTTGACTACGAAAGCCGCTTTTACGGCCAGGACGCGCTGTCTCCCGACTACGAAAGCCGCTTTTTTGTCAGCAACTTCCAAAAAATCGGCTATGTCAAAAACGGCGCCGGCGTCATCTTGAAACCGGTGCGCGATTACGCCGTCCTCCCCGCCGGAACCCAACCCACGCATGTTCAAACCCTCCTCGACGAGGCCGTCGCCTTCTACCAGTCCGCCTCTCATTGGAAACATTTTCTCAAAAAGTAATTATGAAACATTCGCTTGTTTTCTGGGCCGTAGGGGGAATACTGCTGACTTTGACCGCCGAGCAATTTACCGATTGGGACGTTTTGATAAGCAATGCCTTTTTCAATGCCGATGAGCGCTCCTGGCTGATTTCTTACGAACGTCATTTGCAGCTGTCCCCGCTTTTCTATGGCGGAATGAAAGCCTTTGTTTCCGCAGTGGGAAGCATTGCGGCAGTCATAACGGCGGCTTCTTACGGATATTCTTTTTTGAAACCTTATCGGCAAGGGGCGCTGGCTTTGGTATTGGGAACCATTATAATTCCGTCGGCGGTTGCTTTTCTGAAAGACATAACCCAGATGCTTTCTTCTGTACAATGTCAGCGTCTTTTCGTCCATATCGGCTGTCTTTTCGCCATTAATTGCAATATAGCCGCTGTCTGAACTGTCAATTCCCCCAATAATATTTAACAGTGTTGATTTTCCAGAACCTGAAGGTCCCAAAAGCACGCATAATTCTCCTTTTTCAATCTCCATGTCAATTCCCTTTAACACTTCGATACGGCTGTCGCCTTCGCCGAAATGTTTTTTGATTCCTTTAATCTCCAGAAACATGACGTTCCCCCTCTCTTTATATTGATGAGACTGTGTTCTGGTTAAGTTTATGGCACCAGAAGTTAGTATTATCTAACTTCATATTATACGAGCTTTTATAAAGAAAAACAACCAACATTGTTGATACTTTTTCTCAACAATGTTGATTGTTTGATATAGTTACCCGATAGTTTGACGAATGAGTAAAACCACTGTCATATATTGTTTTACTTTTCTGGTACTACAATTATGTCTTTGGTAAAATGATTAAGGACCTTGCATCCATCCTCTGTTACGAGAACGAGATCCTCAACACGCACACCAAAATTTCCTGTTAAGTAGATACCCGGCTCTATGGAGAAGGTCATGCCCGGCTTTAATATATCTGTATTTGCCGATGAGACATCTCCTGCCTCATGAACCTCCTGACCGATATTATGACCGGTACGATGTACAAAGTATGGGCCATATCCCTGCTCTGTTATATAATCTCTTGCGGCTGCATCTACATCACAGAAGCGAACACCTGGCTTTACTGCTGCGATTGCGCGCTCGTTAGCTGTCTTTACGATGTTGTATACCTTCTTCTGTTCTTCGCTTACATTACCCAAGAATACAGTTCTTGTCATATCTGAGCAATAGCCATTCCACAAGCATCCAATATCAAGAATTACGCTGTCGCCAGATTTTCCTGTGGAATCATCGTTACTGTGATGCGGGTCAGCAGCATTTGCACCGTAGCAGCAAATCGGATAGAAGGAAAATCCTTCTGAACCAAGATCGTGATAAATATCAAGCAGCTTATCGGCAAGTTCCTTCTCTGTATAACCTTTGTTGACCTCTTTGATCAGACGCTCAACTGCCAGATCGTTTAATCTGGAGGCTTCGATCATAAACTCCTGCTCTTCATTTGTCTTAATCTGTCGAATCTTATCAATGATGTAAGAACCGTTCTTGTAAGTCAGATTTGGACGAAGTTCCATAAGACGAAGCAAAAACTTTGCTGCCCAGTTTTTATCAATGCCAATCACGCCAGTTTCTGCAATCTTCTCAGAAAGAATTGCAACGCAGTCATCAACGTCATCAACATACGTAACCGGCCAAATCGGATTATCTCCCTGTGGGTACAGCTTGCTTATTACAAGCTCAGTCTTGCCAGCTGCTGCATCAAATACAAGAACCATCAGACGCTCGCCCGGGTTCATGAGTCTTCCCATCAGATAGTTGATGGAGGCAGGATCGCTTACAATAAGCTGATCCATGCCATTTTCCTTCATTGATGCCAAAACCTTTTGTGCTCTTTCTTTAAATACAGTCTCTTTTACCATCTCTTTTGTCTGCCTTTCTGTCTTTGTCTTTATGTCCATATATGTCAGACTTCTCGTTTTTACTTTGTTACCGGCGTTGGTCTGGACCAGTCAAATACTAATCTTGAATCAATCAATGCTGACAAACGATCCTTTGCACCTGATGACGGATCTACATAGGAGCTGATTGCTTCCCACATACGCTGTCCGTCTACATTAGCGCGTCCCATACGGAAATATTCATTTCCAAGCTGTGTCCAGCCAAGGTTTGAGTCAACGCTGCAGAAGTAGCTAAATCCTAACTCCTTTAACAGCTGATACTTTTGATTTGCAGGATCATATCCTCTCCAGGAGCCCTCATACAAATCTTCACCTTGCGGATATATGATAATATCAACATCGCCAAGAAGCGGCTTTACCTCGCGATCCCACAAACGGGAATCAGACTCAAAACGCTCATATGATCCAGAATCACCGACCTTGTTGTGACCCCATGTATGACTTGCAAACAGCCATCCATCATCACGGCATGCCTGCGCTACCTGCTTTGCACTCTCCTTATCCTGCTCGATATTAGGATTTGGCTGATACATAGTCTGCTTCTTCTTTAAGTTGTTCTCAAGATTCCATGAGAAATACTGATCAAAGTAATCGCAGTTGCTGTTGTACCAGAAATCACTTGTACGATATCCAAAAATACCCTCATATCCAGTCAGAGCAATGATACCCTTAGCGCCGCGATATGAAAAGTCTGGATGAGTCTCAACAAAATCATCAAGAATCGGAACAACATCATATGAACCATAGCTTAGGCTGCCATCTGGATTCGTATATTCACTTGTCGGAGTTCCATCCTCACCAACAACGAGCTTGCTTGCAAAACCGTGACCTGTCATGTATTCGTAGTAGCTTACATCATCAACAGACAAAACAAATGGCTTCTTGCCTTCCGGAAGATAAATCGGCTGATGCTTCATAACCTGTGTGCCGTCTGCCTGTGTCTCATATGATGCCACATCATAGATGCTTACAAGCACATATCCTCTTGTATACATTTCTTCAAGAATACGGCAAAACTCATCCACTGTAGTCATTACATAGTTGTAATCCTTTACCTTGTTCATACCATCCTGCTTGCTGATTGCGATGTTATCATCAAAGGCTCTACTTGTATCAACAACAAGCGTATGGAAGAAAATATGAGGAATTGTGCTGTTATCTGCGTAGACAACAGCCTCACTCTTTCTCTGCTCATAATCTGCAATGGCTGCTGTATAAGCTGCGTTGCTCTCATATCCTGATACTGACTGAATCTTTGCGATTGCACCATCGTAATCATACATCGCTGCTAAATAATTAGCATCATCAAGTACACTATCTCCAGTCTTTTCCAGTACATATTCCCATGCTGGCTCTGTTTCCATAGAACCTGCCTGACGCTCTGGAACAATCATATTTCCATTCGCATCATTCTCATATGTCTGCGGCTCCATCATAGTTGCCTGTCCTGCTGCCTGTGTCTGACCATCTGCAGACTCAGCCTGTGCAGCTTCTGTCTGCGCCTGCGTCTGAACTTCCTCAGCATTTGCCTCGCTTCCTGATGAACTTGTCAGCGCAGCTTCCTGCGTCACAGAAGGCGTATTTTGTGATACTGCCTGCGTATTGCCTGTTTTTCCACCAAAACCGACAGTCTCTCCGTTTCCTACACGGCTGATCTGCCAAATCAAAATGATTAGTACAGCAAATAAAAGAATCAGCAGTGTCACACAAACTACAATCAGGCCTGTGCCTTTTTTCTTTTTTCGCTTGTTTTTTTCTGTATCTTTCTGACTCATGTTTCTCCAATCTGCTGGGGGCTTCCCCAGCGTATTTCTTATTCAATCGGCCCCCTTTCGTAACTTTCCTCAGCCGATTACATCAAAAATGATTGTACCTCATTTTCGTACAAAATACCATAACTTTTTTCTTACGGACTTCTTACGTCACTCCGCCGCAATCTGCTCTTTCACATTTTCTATTGCTTTTTGCAGCTGATTATCCTCACTCTTTTCGATTGTAAGTTTTGTCTTAAGTTCTTCGTTTAGCTCTACCTCTACATCTGGGGTGATGCCTTCTCCGTGTATACATGTGCCGCGCGGTGTAAAATAACGTGATACTGTGATTTTAATTGCGCTTCCATCGTTAAATGGCAAAATGCTTTGCACGATTCCTTTTCCAAAGGTCTGTGTTCCGATGATTGTTCCTGTCTCATAATCTTGAATGGCACCCGAAAAAATCTCAGATGCTGACGCACTGTTTCCATTTACGAGCACAGCAAGCGGAAGATCGAAATAATGCTCTGCATCAGACGTATAGGTATCTCCTTCTCCATTTTTATCCTCTGTGTAGACAATGGTGCCTTCCGGAAGCATGTAGTCAAGCATATCTACAACGCAGCTTAACAGACCTCCAGGATTGTCACGAATATCTACAATCAGACCTTCCATGCCCTGTGCCTTTAAATCATCAACTGCTGCTATATATTGGTCTGACGTAACCTCATCAAACTCTGTCACCTGAACATAGCCAATATTGTCCTCTAACATCTCATATGCAACTGTCGGGACTTCAATTTTTCTTCGCTCAACAGTAAAATCATAATACTTATCTTCTGACTCACGATATACGCGTATATCAACTGTAGTACCGCCCTCTCCCTTGATCCAGGAAACAACAGTGCTTACGTCGATGCCGCTTACATCATTCCCGGCAACCTCTATTAAAATATCGCCCGGAAGCATACCGGCCTCGGCACCAGGACAGCCCTCAAACGGCCGCACAACAGTAATGATCTTTGTCTGAACATTCTGTGATACAACAACACCTATTCCCTCATAGCTTCCACTTGTTGATTCCATCAGTGTCTGATATTCATCTGCCGTGTAATAGCATGAATATGGATCATCAAGCGCATTCATAAAACCTTTATAAATGTTATCCTGATAATCCTTAGCATCTGCCGTATCAAATAAAAAGTAATCATCGGCACACTGTTCAAGAAGCTTTAATTTTGTCATCAGCTCATCTGTGATGGCCTCCTGATTCTGTGACTCGACTGTAGATGATGTTGCTGTCTTCGTTCCTCTCGATGAATATGCTGTTGCGAGCGAACTGTAACGATAATGACGGCTGAAATATATACCTGCCAGCGAACAGCCCATGATTGCTGCTGCCGCACCTACTGCCATACCTGCTGCAAAATTATTTTTTCTGTGTTTCTTTTTGCCTGTTTGAAGCTCATTTTTTTCCTCTATTGTTTCAGCATCTTCATTTAACTGTCTGTTTTTTTCTTCCACTTGCATCCACCTTTCCTCTGAACAGTCAGATCTATCAATGCTATTAGCATGACCAAAATCTGTCCGTCAATACTTTTGTATGCAAAACC
>OHRR01000945.1_pt1 | contig 12647 bp, 7 predicted proteins | sample 1578501 | NCBI WGS metagenome assembly OHRR01 (sample SAMEA3879598, study PRJEB24766) | human gut metagenome | biome: human-associated habitat; feature: feces | place: USA | collected 1985/1987
ATAATTTTACAATGTTAATTTTTATTTAATTAGATTATCTCATTTTTATAACATTTGCGCACTCACCTCGCAGGTTGAAAACTTTACAATTGGTTTAAGTTATTAACCTTTTACTCTTGCGGCTACAATAATTTTCCATATTAATTACTTATTTGCTGAAGTTTTTCAAATTTCACGAAAAGCCAAAAAATAAAAACAGCAGTTATAACAAAAAATAACTGCTGTTTCTTTGTGCAGACTATGGATATAAAATAAAAGTGTTTGGACATAGAAAAAGAGCCTTCGAGAAAAATCTCGAAGGCTCTGAAACTTTTAATAGTGGCGGAGTGGGTGGGATTCGAACCCACGCACGAGTCACCCCGTCTAACGATTTAGCAAACCGTCCTCTTCAGCCACTTGAGTACCACTCCGTTTGACTTACTTGGATAGTATACACTATCCTGGTATTTTTTTCAAGAGTACCAACGCAAATATTTATTACGAGGCCCCTACAACGCTGTTGTAAAAATATGGCGGAGAGGGTGGGATTCGAACCCACGGAGGCTTGCACCTCGCTGGTTTTCAAGACCAGAGCCTTAAACCACTCGACCACCTCTCCGTGCTATTTTGATATTATACGGCAAATATGCCTTCTCGTCAAGTTCCAACAAATACCTCTTGAATGCCGTAGACTGCACAGCACACCCGAAAACAAAAACCGCCGTCAAAACCGACGGCGGTTTGTTTTTTATTACAGCAGGGTTTATGCTTTGCCAGCCAAACGTTTATAGTTATTCAAACGTTCTTTAGCATCCTGTTCAGTTTTGGTGAACAGTGCTTCAGCTGTTTCAGGATACTGTTTGAGCAGGGAAGAATAACGAACTTCGCCCAAAAGGAATTCTCTGAAATCAGCAGTAGGCTCTTTAGAATCCAATACGAAAGGATTCTCACCTTTTTCTTTCAAAGCAGGATTATAACGGTAGGTTGCCCAATAACCGCAGTCTACAGCAAGTTTAGCTTCCAGCTGGCTGCAGCCCATACCCGCTTTCAATCCGTGGTTGATACACGGAGCATAAGCAATGATAAGGGACGGTCCGTCATAAGCTTCCGCTTCTGCAATCGCCTTCAAAGTTTGATTCTTATCGGCACCCATAGAAATCTGGGCCACATAAACATAACCATAGCTCATGGCCATCATGCCCAGATCTTTTTTCTTGGTCTTTTTGCCGCTGGCAGCAAATTTGGCAATAGCTGCAGCCGGTGTGGCTTTGGACGATTGACCACCGGTATTTGAATAAACTTCGGTATCAAAAACCATAACGTTAACGTTTTCACCCGAAGCCAGAACATGATCCAGACCGCCGTAACCGATGTCATAAGCCCAGCCGTCGCCGCCAAAGATCCAATGACTGCGCTTGACAAAGAATTGTTTTTCTTTATACAGAGCTGCGCATTTATCGCATTGGTCCTGATATTTTTCCAAAACGGCCGTCAATGCTTCCGCACGTTCACGAGTGCCTTCGCTGACGTCCATATTATCGAGCCAATCCTGCATTGCTGCTTTCAGATCAGCCGGAATCTCGGCAGCCAAAGCTGCTTTTACCATTTCAGCAACACGCTCGCGGGATTGTTTTACACCAAGGTACATACCCAAACCATATTCGGCATTATCCTCGAAAAGAGAATTTGCCCAGCTGGGACCATGGCCTTTGCTGTTAGTAGTATACGGCATGGAAGGCGCACTGGCACCCCAGATAGAGGAACAGCCCGTAGCGTTGGCGATCATCATGCGGTCACCAACAAGCTGTGTAACCAGTTTGGCATACGGAGTTTCGCCGCAGCCGGCACAGGCGCCGGAGAACTCAAGCAAGGGCTGTTCAAACTGAACGCCTTTAACAGTATTTTTGTTCATCGGATTAGGTTTGGCCGTAACCTGATGGGCAGTATAATCCCAATGAGCAGTTTTGGCCAATTGACTTTCCAGAGGTTTCATAACCAGGGCTTTTTCTTTAGCCGGGCAGACCTGCGCGCAGTTGCCGCAGCCGGTGCAATCCAGCGGTGAAATAGCCATATGGAATTTAAGTTCTTTAGCTCCGATGGCATCTTTGTATTCCAGTCCCTGCGGAGCGTTGGCAGCTTCTGCTTCTGTCATCAGAACAGGACGGATGACTGCATGCGGGCAAACGAAGGAACATTGGTTGCACTGGATACATTTATCCATTTGCCATTCCGGTACATTGATCGCGATACCGCGTTTTTCGTAAGCGGAAGTACCGCTGGGGAAAGTACCGTCGACATTTTTATTAAAGGTGCTGACAGGCAGGTTATCGCCTTCCAGACGATTGACTGGAGTCAGGATATTATCGATAAATTCGTTGCCGGTAACTGCGATATTGGCGTCACCAGCAGCATCAGCCCAGGCTGCAGGTACATCGATCTTCACAATAGCATCGACGCCGCGGTCGATAGCCGCATAGTTCATGTCAAGAATAGCCTGGCCTTTCAGTCCGTAGGAATGATCGACAGCTTCTTTCAGATACTTGACGGCATCAGCCAAAGGAATAATATCCGCCAGTTTGAAGAAGGCTGACTGCATGATCATATTGATACGTCCGCCCAAACCGATTTCCTGAGCGATCTTCACCGCGTCGATAGTATAGAAATTAACAGCATTTTTAGCAATGTAGCGTTTGATATTGCCTGGCAGATGCGTTTCCAGCTCTTCCATAGACCAGTTGCAGTTCAAAAGGAAGGTACCGCCTTTTTTCAGGCCTGCGGTAACATCATATTTGTCTACATAAGACTGATTATGTACGGCTACAAAGTCTGCAAAAGTGATCAGATACGGAGCGCGGATCGGCTCATGCCCGAAGCGCAGATGCGAGACAGTGGTACCACCGGATTTTTTAGAATCGTAGGAGAAGTAACCCTGCGCATACATATCCGTATGGTCGCCGATAATCTTGATCGCGCTTTTGTTGGCGCCGACAGTGCCGTCACTTCCCAGGCCCCAGAATTTACAGCTTTTGGTAGAGGCAGGAGTAGTATCCAGCGAGGTAGTTACCGCCAAAGAGGTATTGGTAACATCGTCAACGATGCCTACAGTGAAATTATTTTTCGGTTCTGCTGCAGTAAGATTTTCAAAAACCGCCAGCACTTCAGACGGAGTCAGCTCTTTACTGCCCAGGCCATAACGGCCGCCGATGATGAGCGGTGAAATCTCTGCTTCGTAGAAAGCGCCGCGCACATCCATGTATAACGGTTCGCCAAAGGAACCGGGTTCTTTGGTGCGGTCCATAACAGCAATACGTTTAACTGTTTTAGGAACAGCAGCCATAAAATGTTTGATCGAGAACGGACGATACAGATGCACAGCCAGAAGGCCGACCTTCCTGCCTTCAGCGTTGAGTTTTTCGACAACAGTCTGGATCGTTTCGCAGGCGCTGCCCATAGCGATGATGATTTCTTCCGCATCCGGAGCACCATAATAGTTGAACAGACCATATTTACGTCCAGTCAGCTTGTTGATCTCGTTCATATATTCTTCAACGATACCGGGCAAAGCTTCATAGTAAGAGTTTACAGCTTCACGGGTCTGGAAATAGATATCAGGATTTTGAGCAGTGCCGCGAACGACCGGATTATCGGGATTGAGCCCGCGATTACGGAAAGCAGTGACCGCATCATAATCGATCAGTTTAGCCAGATCATCATAAGCCAGAGTTTCTATTTTCTGAATTTCGTGGGAAGTACGGAAACCGTCAAAGAAGTTAATAAAAGGAACACGACCTTTGATAGCAGACAAATGAGCCACTGCCGACAGATCCATAACTTCCTGTACTCCGCTTTCAGCAAGCAGCGCAAAACCTGTCTGGCGTGTAGCCATAACGTCCTGGTGGTCGCCGAAAATAGACAGTGAGCTGGCAGCTAAAGCACGGGCAGAAACATGGAACACGCCCGGCAGCAGCTCGCCTGCCATTTTGTACATATTAGGAATCATCAGAAGGAGACCTTGCGAAGCAGTGTAGGTTGTTGTTAAAGCACCGGACTGCAAAGAACCGTGTACGGCACCGGCAGCACCAGCTTCAGATTGCATTTCCAATACTTTTACAGTTTGACCAAAAACATTTTTCTGACCTTGAGCAGCCCATTCGTCTACAACTTCGGCCATGGTAGAGGACGGGGTAATAGGGTAAATAGCTGCGACATCGGTGAACGCATAAGATATATACGCCGCTGCCGTATTACCGTCCATAGTTTTCATTTTTGTCATTTGATCCCCTTCTTTCTTTTAATTAGAGTACAAGATATGGGAACCGGCCTTATCGGTTCCAGTGATACGCAAAATAAATGTGCGGCAAGACATAGTTCACCCTTGCTCACACAATTAGTATACACTATTTAATCACTTTTGTAAATTTCCTTCGCATGTATACATGTGAATATTATGCAAGTATTTTGTAAATTTTTAAAACTACTCAATTTATTGACAAATGCTATAATAATGCTACGGAGGTGTTGAATTTGCAGACGATTGTTAACTACATTGCAAATGCTCTTCAAGCCCGTATTCCCAGGATTAAAATAGATACAGCCAATGACGCTGCCACAGCTCACTTGACTATACCAAACAAACACGGCGGAAAACCTATCAACATCTTAGCCAAAGCTCACGCAGGCATCGTGGTCGTTTTTAATAAAACTCCACGACTTTTTGACCAGGATGCCAAAGGCATTGACAAGCTTGCCTTTGATATCAGCGAATATCTGAAAGGACGCAGTGTTTATCTTGATCTGCTGAAAAGTGACGGCAGTGACAGCGGCAAAGACTGTATCGCTAATTCTATCGAAGTACAGGCGGAAAACTTTACTATTCTGACAAATCTTATTACCCGTAAAGGGCTTTTAGACAGCACAGAATTAGAAAAAGCTTTACAAGAGGGCGACATTGTACGGGTCAATTATTGGGACCCGCGCAAAAATTACGGCTATAGGCTTGACGGCGATCATCTCGCCAAAATAGCCTTATGACCAAATAAAAGAAGAGCTGCTTTGGCAGCTCTTCTTTTATTTTTAACATCTGCTGATTTTCAGGCAACAAAGGAAGACAATACTGAAGCCTTGGTGATAATACCACGGAATACTTTTTCTTCATCAACCACGGCCAACGGAAAGGCAGCATTAGCTGCCAAAGGCACTATATCAGCAACGGGAGCGTCCAGATCGTTGACCTGGAGCACATCGCGTATGATCGCTTCGCTGAAAGTCTTTTTCCCGTCACGGACAGCCAAAGCTCCCTCCAGGGTAACGATACCGATGAAGTTCATATGGTCTCCGACCACATAAGCGCTGGACACGCCGTTGGCGCGCATACTGGTAAGCGCCGTATTGGCACCGTCGCTGTCTTTAACGATACAGCTGGGCGTAGACATAATATTACGCACGCAAAAGACCTTACTGGTATTGACATTATGGATAAATTTCTTAACATAATCATCCGCAGGGTTTGCAAGCATCTGTTCCGGCGTATCGATCTGCACCATTCTGCCATCGCGCAGGATACCTACTCTGTTACCAAGCTTAAAGGCTTCGTTGATATCATGGGTAATGAAAACAATAGTTTTACCCATGCGTTCCTGGATACGCAGCAGCTCAAACTGCAGATCGTTTTTGACCAGAGGATCAAGCGCCGAAAAAGCTTCATCCATCAGAAGTATATCAGGATCATTAGCAAGCGCCCTGGCTATACCTACACGCTGCTTCATCCCGCCGGACAAGCTGCTGAGTTTTTCGTGCTCATAACCCGTCAGTCCGACCATATTGATCATTTCCATAGCCTTATTTTCACGTTCTTCTTTGCCGACACCGCGTACTTCTAAGCCATAGGCCACGTTACCCAGTACATCGCGATGGCTCAAAAGCCCGCCGTTTTGAAAGACCATGGAAACCTTCGTACGCCTCAGCTCCTGCAGCTGTTTTTCATTATATTTGGTAATGTCCTCGCCATCGATCAGAATTTCGCCCTTTGTCGGCTTATGCAGCATATTAAGGCAGCGTACGATAGTTGATTTACCACTGCCTGATAAACCGATAAGTACAAAAAGCTCACCTCTTTTGACGCTGAAGGAAACATCGCTGATCGCAGCCATGATACCTGTTGTTTCCATAACGTCCATCCGGCTGGCTCCAAGCTCCAACAGCTTGAAGGCAGCTTTTCTTTCATCCAGGAAGTCATAGGGACCAAACAATTTATATAAGTTTTTCACTTCTAAGACAGTATCTTTTTCCTGCATCATTTACCCTCCTTCTGCACCAGGCTCTGTGTCAGACGATCAATAATGATCGCAATAATAACAATGGCGAAACCGGCGATAATGCCGCGTCCGGATTCCATACGGTTAATAGCGATCAAAACTTCCATACCAAGTCCGTTCGCACCGATCATGGCACAGGTAACTACCATCGCCACCGCCATCATCATCGTCTGGTTGATACCGGTCATGATCGTTGGCAGCGCCTGAGGTATCTGCACCTTAAACAAAGTCTGCCAGCTGGAGGAACCAAACGAGCGGGAGGCCTCAACAACCTCCTGATCGACCTGGCGGATACCGTGACTGGTCAGCCTGATAACAGGTACCACAGCATAAACTACTGTTGCCAGAACCGCCGGCACCTTTCCTGGTCCCAGCAGCATAACTGCCGGTATCATATAAACAAAGGTCGGCATCGTCTGCATCGCGTCCAGTATCGGCCGCACGATCGTATCAGCGCCGCGTACCGCCGCCAGAGCGATCCCGATCGGCAAACCTATCAGCAATGAAAAAATTACTGCTGTAATCACAATAGCTAAAGTTTCATTCATCATATGCCAATACCCGCAGGCACCGATCATAAACAGCAGGCCGCCGTAAATGACACCGTTTCTGTAGCTGTTCATCAGTTTTTTTGTGGCAAAAACTACCAGCAGAATCATCAGCCACCAGGGAATCATATCCAGTGCGCCGTTGATGCCGTTAATAAAAATACTGAGCATCTTTTTGGCGGCAACAAAAACCTCGCCGTAATTAATATTGATGTAACGTACAAATTCATCTATCGGTTCTGCTATATTCAGATTGATATTAGGAAAATTCAACAACCAACTTGTCATATGCCCGCCCCCTTACTGTTCTTTTAACGCAGCCCGCATGGTCTGGGCCTTATCGGGCGGCAGCCATTGCGTAAGCAGATTATCATGTTTTTGTAAAAACCAACGGGCCGCCTGGTCATAAGTCGCCTTATTATCGGCAATATAAGCGAGAGCTTCCGCTGTTAAAGCACTGGAAGTATGATACTTTTTCAGGAACTCTGTAAACTCAGGCTGCCGTTTTGGAAAACGGCTGTTAGCCGATACCATGACAACTACTGATGGCGCAGCTGTTTCACCTGCTTCAAACCCGGCCTGATTATACGGCGCGTCTTCTAAAAGCACCAGATCCAGCTTGCCGCTGATCCAGGTCGGTTCCCAATTATAGCCAACGATCGGCAAACCTTTTTCGTAAGCCGTTACAAAAGCTGTGCTTAAGGTCGCCTCGCTGCCTGGACGGAAATACACATAATTTTTATCCAGCCCGTAGTGCTTATACTTTTTAAACATTACTTCATCGACTGCCCAACCGGGGATAGCTCCGTAAATACGCCCTTTGGAAGGATTTTCTTCATCCACAAAAAGTTTACTGTAGCGGGCCAGATCAGAAACCTTGTGCAGATCAGGCGCCATCGGCGCAATGCCACGCTGGGGATCACCTTCGATCACATAACGCGGTACATACAGGCCCTGTTTATTATCATCGAAGTTGATTCCCAGATCGACTATCCCACCAGCGGCTTTATCAGCCTGATAGGTAGCAACGTTATCCGTCCAGAGCTCCATATTTACGTCCACATCACCGCGCACCAGCGCCGCTTCCATAATCGGCGTCGAGCCGTTCATCGTTTCTACTTTTAAACCATAAGCCTTTTCTGCAATCAAACCGGCTACCGCGTTATGAAACTTCACACTGTCCCAGCCGGCATCAGAAAAAACTACCGTTTTTTCATTATTGCTGCCGCAGCCTGCCAGCAGGCCTACAAACAAAACCATACCCAACAGCTGCAGTATTTTTTTCTTCATCAAAACTCCCCCCTTTTCAATCCGACAACTTTATGTTATTATTGAGTTGCTTCTATCTGTTTTTTAGTTTAACTTACTTATAAAAGCTTGTCAATTTACTTTAATTACTTTTTTACACTGCGAAGATCTGCAGCTGTCAGTTAACAGTTTGTTTCGGAAAATCTCCGCAGCCGCCTGTCAGGCCACTTGTGGAGTCTGCTGCTGCGCCTTGCCAGCAGACAAATATAAATTTTAAGCCTGTTGATTTTTACTAAATTTTTACTGTAAAGGACTATACCATGGCTAACAAACACAAAATAGCAGAACCAATCTATCAGAAAATCGCTATCGATATCGCTTCCAAGATAGCTGCCGGCAAATATAAGGCCGGCGAAAAAATTTACGGACGCTCCATGCTTGCAGCTCATTATGCCGTTTCTCCTGAAACGATCCGCCGCGCCATGTTCATGCTGCAGGATGTCGGCATCGTCGCCATTGAATCAGGCAGCGGCAGCACAGTGCTTTCGGCCGAACGGGCCTCACAGCTGGTAAGCCGTTTCCGCAATATTTCTACCATTACCGAACTGAAAAAAAATATCGAAACCTTATCGGAACAACAGAAAAAACAACAGGACGATATTTTAGATAATGTCCATCAGCTGCTTGAATATATTGAAAAATTCCGTTTGGCATCACCTATCTTGCCTTATGAAGTAAAAATAACTCAAGACTGCCGTTTCCTGGGACAGATGATCTCGGAAATAAACTTCTGGCAAAGTACCGGTGTTACCGTCGTCGCTATCCGCAAAGGCGAAGAGCTGATCGTTTCGCCGGGCCCCTACGCGCTTTTCGAAGCGGGGGACGTCTTCATCATGGTCGGACCTGAAGACAGTCACAGCAAAGTACAGGATTATTTATACAAAGACTGATAAAAAAGAGGACTTACATATGTAAGTCCTCTTTTTACGGTTATTATTGTTTTTTCCTGTGCGCTTCCAAATATTGTCCCACGATCTTGACAGCGCAGTAATCGCCGCACATGGAACAAGCTTCATCCTCCGCCTTATTCTTCTTGTCGCGGTAAGCCTGCGCCTTCACCGGGTCGAGTGCCAGACGAATCTGTTCCGGCCAGTCAAGATTTTTACGTGCGACAGCCATTTCCCTGTCCCAGGCTATAGCCTGGGGCAATCCCTTAGCAATATCGGCAGCATGAGCCGCGATCCTCGTTGCGATCACGCCCTCACGTACATCGTCAATGTCAGGCAGCCCCAAATGTTCGGCCGGCGTTACATAACATAAAAAGTCAGCACCGCTGACCGCGGCAAGAGTACCGCCAATGGCAGAAGTAATATGATCGTAACCAGGCGCTATATCAGTTACCAATGGCCCCAAAACATAAAAAGGCGCACCATGACATAAACGCTTCTGCAGCTGCATATTAGCTGCAATCTGATTATACGGAACATGTCCCGGTCCTTCAACCATTACCTGTACACCGCGCTGCCAGGCCCGCTGAGTCAATTCCCCCAAATTCAAAAGCTCCTGAATCTGCGCCCTGTCTGTAGCATCTGCCAGGCAGCCGGGACGCAGTCCGTCACCTAAACTGATCGTTACATCATATTCCGCGCAGATGTCCAATATTTCATCATAATATTCATATAAAGGATTTTCACGATCATTATGCAGCATCCAGCCGGTAATAAAACTGCCGCCGCGGCTGACAACGTCCATAACGCGCCCTTCGCTGACAAGAGCGTGCAGAACCTGACGGTTGATACCGCAGTGGATCGTCATAAAATCAGCACCGTCGGCAGCCTGCTGACGGATAACTTCAAACAGGTCCTCTTTCGTCATTTCAACAACGGCACCGCGTTTTTTAATAGTTTCTACTGTTGCCTGATAAATCGGTACCGTACCAACCATTACAGTGGATGCAGCAATGATAGCCTTACGTGAAGCGTCGATATTATCGCCTGTAGAAAGATCCATCACAGAATCGGCACCGGCATCAATAGCAGCGCGCAGCTTAGCCAGCTCAGGTTCAGGATCAGGATAAGCGCTGGAAGTACCGATATTGGCATTGACCTTGACTGCCAAGCCCTGACCTACACCGCGCGGCACAAGATTTTTGTGGTTGATATTGCAGCAAACAGCTATTGTTCCTGCCGTTACACCAGCCCTGATGACCTCAGGCGCCAATTGTTCCTGCGCCGCTACCTGAAGCATCGCTTCTGTGATTATGCCCTGACGGGCCAACTGCATCTGTGTTGCCATTATTAAACTCCCCCTTCAAAATAAAAAGCCAATCTCCTACAGGAAATTGGCTTTGGCTCGCGCTTACGCCACTTCCCTACGCCGGCATTACCCGGAAATCAGGTTCTAAGGGTCGGCCTTGCGGCCTCTCAGCATAATGCGCCCCCAGTGGATCGACTTATGATATTAAATTAACTTTAGCATCTTTTGTCGGCAATAGCAAGCAAAATTAAATTTTATCACCTGGCTCATAAACATGATAACCGCTCTTGCCTCTTTCTTTTACAACATACGCGGCCACATCAGCCAAATGCACCAGCTTGTCAAAATCCCGGCCATGCTCAGGGAAATAGCAAATGCCAATGCTGGCAGAAACAGTAACGCCATCATAGGTAGTATGCAGAATACGGCATAAATCCTCCGCCCTTTTGACTGTCGCCTCCGGCGAAAGCCCCGGTGCATAAATATAAAATTCGTCACCGCCAAAACGACCGATAATATCGTCGGAACGGAAAAACTGCTGCAGCTTTGCTGCCATTTCCTGTAAAACTTTATCGCCTGTCTGATGCCCTAAGGTATCGTTGACTGTTTTAAAATTATCCAGGTCAGTGAAGATAAAGCTGCCCGAACCGCTTTCTTTCAACAGTGGTTCCACCACAGTTTTAAAGCCGGCTTTATTATAAACTCCTGTCAGCTGATCGATACGGCTCATATCCTGCAGCTTTTCTTTTTCAAGCATTTCTGCATCAATATTATCCAGCTTGCCTACCAGGCGGATCACTGTTTCTTTTTTGATGATGCAGTTAGCCCGGATCCTGAACCAGTGCTGCTCGCCATTGGCATAACTGAGCAGCAGTTCTTCACTGTCGGAATGCTTCTTTGCAATAATTTTATGGATAAACGCACTGATAACGGCAATATTTTTATCGGGCTCCGATTTTAACGGAGGCGCAGACTCAGAAGCAAGCTTACCAAAAGGTTCAAAGCCAAAAATCCTGCGATACAGAGGCGACCAGGCAATATGCTCCGGCAGCACGTCCACATCAAAAATTATTTCGTTGGAAGCCTGCACTAAAAGATCATAACGCTCCTTCTCAAGTTCCAGTTCCTGGATGATACGCTTTTGTTCACTGATATCAACAATAACGCAGTACATTACCAGCATGCCGTCTTTATCTATCCCCACGCTGCCACGGATCAAAACAGGTATATAATGCCCGTTTTTATGCAGCAGGCGCATCTCCAAATCGATCTTATCATTAAGATGCCAGACACCATCCAGTAATGCCTGAAATTTAGGCGCATCCTCTTCATATATCAAATGCGCCCTCAAAAACGAAGGTACGTTTTCCAATTCTTCCCTTGTATAACCAATCAATTTTAGAAATCCATCGTTAGCATAACGGATGCAGAAGCCGGCATCATTGACCAGTGTCAAAACGCCTCCGTTGATATTATCGGCAATCTGACGCAGTATTTCTTCCCTGTCTGCAATCTCACGGTGGGCCTCTTTATTTTCCAGCCATTTTTTTACGGCAAAAACACTCAGCAGCCATACAAAAAAGGCAATACCTGCATTCAAAAAAATTATATTATTACCAACCCAGCCGCCTGCTTTGTCTACCTCTATGATGCAGCTGGCATTCGGCAGTTCGATATCATATTTCATTCCGCCTGTCATTGCCATTGCCGCATGGTCAGAAGCAGCAATCGTCAATTTGGCTCCGTTTTCTATCTTGTATAAATGATAACGATATTTCTGCCCCTGCAGTGCGGCAAAATTGATGTTCTGCAAAGCATATTTCGGACTTGCCGGATTCATATCCAAAGTCACAGCAACTAAGCCCCAGGGTGAACCGTCAGAATTTTTTACAGCGACCCTGCCCGTCAGTACCAGCTCATTATCCTGAATCCTTCTGAACGGTCCTTCGATCACCAACTCGCCCTGCTTGCGATACACTTTCCTGATAGCGTCATCCCGTTTCGGCTGGATCATCAGATTTTTTCCCAGGGCACTTTTATTGATTTCATAAGGAAAGCAATAGGAAATCACAGTTTTTTCAGGAATACCGTTCTGCAGCGGACCTTCTGCCATAGCCAAAGATACATTTGTGATCAAAGCCATATCGTCAAAGGCTGTACAGACATTGTTCATTCTCTGGATACCAAGCTCTGACATATTACGAAAACCTTTTTCGTGTACGGCTATTTTTGTACCTTTGGCATCCAGCATACCCTGCTGGATCAGCTCACGTAGGACAAAAGCGTCATCATAAAGATCCAT
>OHRR01000960.1_pt1 | contig 12422 bp, 9 predicted proteins | sample 1578501 | NCBI WGS metagenome assembly OHRR01 (sample SAMEA3879598, study PRJEB24766) | human gut metagenome | biome: human-associated habitat; feature: feces | place: USA | collected 1985/1987
CTTGTGCCGGCAAAACCCAAAAAGGAAAAGAAGAAGAAAAAAGCAAAAAAACAAACTCAGAAAAACAAACAACCTAAAAAAGCGACAGAAAAAAAGCCGAGCCTTATAAAAAAATACGGTATTGAGTGGCTTTTGAACCTGATAAAAAAAGTTGCAGAGCTTGCAGTATCTGCATTGCAGGACTTTTTCAGCCACATACTGGTTAAAAAATTGTCGCTGAGTATCAGCGTTGCAGGTGACGATGCGGCTGACACGGCTATAAAATACGGCAAATACTGTGCCGTTGTTTATCCGGCAGTAGGCACAATTGTCCGTGTTGTAAAATGCAAAGGCTACGGAGTTGACATAAATCCGAATTTTTCGGAAAAAGCAGAAACAGAAATTAACTTTGATTTTGCCGCAAGAATTTTCGCATTCCGACTTATCGGTCTTGCCGTTAAGCACGGAATCAAGGGGATTAAACTTCTTGCAGAAGTTAAAAATGATTGATATAAATATTGTTGAAAAAGGAGAATGGCTATGGAACATCCTATCGGCAGTTTAATGGATACCACAATGGAAAAAATCAAGGAAATGATTGATGTCAATACTATTATCGGCGAGCCTATAACTTCGCCTGACGGCACACTCATCATTCCTGTTTCAAAGGTAAGCTACGGCTTTGCGGCAGGCGGTTCGGATCTGCCTACCAAAAAGGAAAACAAAGACTGCTTTGGCGGCGGCAGCGGTGCAGGTGTGACAATTCAGCCTGTTGCATTTCTTACCGTTTATCAGGGCGATGTAAGACTTGTTTCCGTTGACAGGGAAGAAGGTACAGCCGACAAGCTCGTTAATATGATTCCCGATGTTCTCAAAAAGGTAAAGGGAGTTTTCAAAAAGGATAAAAGCGAATCCGCAGACGATTTTTCCGAAATCACACAGGACGATATTGACGGCTGATTCGTAATATTGCAACACCCCTCGGCATAGATTTATGCAGGGGGTGTCCTTATGAAAAAAATAATCTTGCTTGCGGTGTGCTTTGTTATGCCGTTTGTGCTTATGGGCGCAAAAACTGCGGAGGATACTCCTCCAACAACTTCTGCACAGGCATTTGTCCTTTATTGTCCCGATAACAACACGGTTATCTGTTCCAAAAATGCAGATGAAAGAATGAAGCCTGCGAGCACCACAAAGATTATGACATCTCTCATAACGCTTGAGGAGGCGGCATCCTGTAACAGCGAAGTAACCTTCAAACAGGAAATGGTTGCCGAGGGCAGTTCGATGTATCTTAAAGTCGGCGAAAAAGTTCGACTTTCGGACCTTGCGTCAGGAATGATGATGGCGTCGGGTAATGATGCGGCGAATGCGGCGGCATATACGATTTCGGGCAGTCCCGAAAAGTTTTCACAACGAATGAATGAAAAGGCAAAGCAAATCGGTATGACGAATACCAATTTTGTAACGCCGAGCGGACTTGACGATGACAACCATTACTCAAGTGCAAAGGATATGGCTCTGCTTATGTCATATGCACTTGAAAATGACGATTTTGCAAATCTTACGGCTAAGAAGAGCGTGACCGTTGAATTTCTTGAACCGAAATCAAAGAAAACCGCATATGCAAATCATAACAGGCTTTTGTCGCTTTATCCCTACTGTACAGGCGGAAAAACAGGCTATACAACGGTGGCAGGGCGGTGCCTTGTTTCCTCTGCAAAAAAAGACGGTGTAACGCTCGTGTGCGTCACTCTGAATGACCGCAACGATTGGAATGACCATATTTCTCTTTATGATTACGCTTTTGAAAAGTACAGGGGAGTTGACTGCAAGGACGCTGACTTTTGTGCCGATATTCCGTGTGTGGGCGGTGATAAGGACAGCGTAACGGTTACAGGGGAGAAGAACAACACAATCGTTTTAAAGCGTGAGGACTGCGATAAAATCAAGAAAAAAATCTTCATAGACAGCTTTTTGTATGCTCCGATTGAAAAGAACGAATCGGTCGGCAGAATTGAATACACACTCGGCGGAAAGCTGCTTTATAAATGCAACATTGTTGCAGGCGAAAAGATTAAATCGGATAAAAAGAGTGTGTCAATATTTTCGGCAATAGGAAATCTGTTTTCGTGACAGCTTAAATATACAGAAAATTTTATTAAAAAGGAATTTACATATGGCTAAAATTGAACCTATAAGACTTCAGAAATTCATAGCGCAATGCGGTATTGCGTCAAGGCGAAAAGCCGAGGAGCTTATTCTCGGCGGTCATGTCAAGGTGAACGGCAAAACCGCAATTCTCGGCGATAAGGTTCTTCCTACAGACAAGGTGTTTGTAAGAGGCAAGAGGATTGTTGTGCCGAAGGGCGGTAATTACCGATATATTATGCTCAACAAGCCCCGTGGATTCATTACCACAATGAATGATGAGCGTGGCAGAAAGTGTGTTGCACAGCTTGTTGAGAATGTCGGCGAGCGAGTTTATCCGATAGGCAGACTTGACAAAGACAGCGAGGGTATGCTTGTTTTTACAAATGACGGTGACTTTGCAAACAAGGTTATGCACCCGAAAAACAATGTTTACAAGATTTACAGAGTAACCGTTCGACCGTCAATTGACGAGGATCAGCTTGTAAAGCTTGAAACAGGCGTTGAGCTTGACGGCAGGAAAACCGCTCCTGCATATGTCCATGTAATTCACAAGGAGCAGGGCAGAGTAGTTCTTGAAATGATTCTTCACGAGGGTAAGAACCGTGAAATCAGAAGAATGTGCGAGGCTGTCGGGCTTGAGGTTGCAAGACTCAAACGCACCCAGATCGGCGGTGTAAAAATGGGTATGCTCAAACAGGGCGACTGGAGAGATTTGACCGAACAAGAGGTTAAAAAACTGCTTGCAAACCCGTTTTTAAACGGCAAACAGCTTTAATTTTCCGTTTTTGAAAAATACTTCCGAAACGGTCAATAAAACTATTCGTTAATTCGACAATAAATTTACGGTTTTGGTGTAATAACTATTAAATGTGTTAAAAATTGAAATAGTACAGCGTGTTTTTCTTGTACTTTTGAAGATTATAGAGTATAATGTATGGTGTAGAAAATTAGTATGCACGCTCAGTTTTCGTGCATATTCAATACATGGTATTGGAGGATTTTAAGATGAGTATTGAAAAGATCAATCAGGCAAAGGCTGAAATTGCCGCAACTTCCGCTTATAAGACAATTACGGCGTTTTTTGATGCAGACAGCTTTTGTGAAATTGATGCCTTTGCAAAATCCGGTGAAGGTTTTGCCGAGGTTGTTGCAGGCTTTGGAACAGTAGAAGGTATGCCTGTTTATGCGTTTGCACAGAACAGCGACATTTGCGGCGGTGCCATGAGTAAGGCACAGGCTGCCAAGCTTAAAAAGCTGTATGGTCTTGCACTCAAGACAGGCGCTCCTGTTGTAGGTTTCTATGACAGCGTTGGCGGCAGACTTAATCAGGGTACAGAGCTTCTCGCAGGTTGCGGTGATGTTCTCAATGCGGCTGCGTCACTTTCCGGTGTTGTACCGCAGATCTCGGTTGTTCTCGGCACTTGCCTCGGAACAAACGCTCTTAACGCCGCAAGCGCAGACATCGTTATCATGAGCAAAGATGCACAGCTTTCACTTTCGGTAACAGGCAAGCATTCCGATGCCGCTTACAATGCTGAAAATGGTATTGCCTCAATCGTTTGTGACGATGCAGACAAGGCAATCAAGGCTGCAAAGGAACTTATCCTTTATCTTCCGTCAAATAACCTCACAATGGCTCCTCAGTCGTTTGAAGAAGCTCCGGCAGAGGACGGTTGCGGTTGCGTAGTCAGCAGAACAGTTGACGGCAACAGCATTGTAAAGCTCTTCAATGATTACGGCAAGGAAGCAAATGTTCGTTTTGCAAGACTCGGCGGTCAGGTTGTAGGTATTGTTGTTACAAAGGGCAAGGAGCTTGGTTGCAAGTCTGCAAACAAGGTAGCAAAGTTTGTTCGTTTCTGCGACGCTTTCTCACTCCCTGTTGTAACATTCGTAAACTGCCCGGGCTTTGAGTCAATCAAGTCGGCAACAAAGGCGTCAGCCGCTTATGCTGAGGCAACAACAGTTAAGATTTCTGTTGTTACAGGCAAGGCAATCGGTTCAGGCTATGTTGCTCTTGCAGGCACAGGCGCTAATGCAGATGTTGTTTACGCACTTCCCGATGCGGTTATTTCACCTGTTAATGTTGAGGCTGCCGCATTCATTATGGCTCCCGAAGTTATGAATGTTGCCACAGATAAGCAGGCTGAGGTTGCTCAGAAGTTTGCTGACGAGAATCTTTCTGCTTACAATGCCGCTCAGAACGGCTATGTTGACGGTATTGTTGAAGAAGCTCAGCTCCGTCAGACTCTTATTTCTGCTCTTGATATGCTCTCGGGAAAGCGTGTTTCAACACTTTCAAAGAAGCATTCAACTATCTGATAAATGATTACTTGTTAAAATAAAAGGGGATACTAAAAATGAAGAATTTAAGAATTACAGTTAACGGCACAGCATATGATGTTCAGGTTGAAGAACTCGGTGGCTCTTCAGCTCCCGCAGCAGCCGCTCCTGCTCCGGCAGCCGCTCCCGCTCCTGCAGCAAAGCCGGCAGCTCCCGCAGGCGCTCAGGGTTCTGTTGTTGTAAAGGCTCCTATGCCCGGTACAGTTGTTAATGTTGTCGTTTCGGCAGGACAGGCTGTTAAGGCCGGAGATGACCTCGTATTCATCGAGGCTATGAAGATGGAAACTCCCGTTAAGGCTCCGCAGGATGGCACAGTTGCAACAGTTGATGTTGCAAAGGGTGAGTCTGTTGACTCAGGTAAGGTTCTCGTAACACTTAACTAATCAATAATTCGGAGAAAGGGATGCTGTAAAATGGCAAAAAAAATCAGAGTTACCGAAACTGCTCTGCGTGACGCTCATCAGTCACTCATTGCAACAAGAATGACAACAGAGGAAATGCTCCCTGTTCTTGACAAACTCGATAAAATCGGTTATTACTCACTCGAATGCTGGGGCGGCGCAACATATGACTCATGCCTCAGATTCTTAAACGAAGATCCGTGGGACAGACTCCGCACAATCAGAGAGCATTGCCCTAACACAAAGCTCCAGATGCTTTTCAGAGGACAGAATATGCTCGGTTATCGTCACTATGCCGATGACTGCGTTGAGTACCTTGTTCAGCGTTCAATCGCAAACGGTATTGACATTATCCGTATTTTTGATGCTCTTAACGACATCAAGAATCTTAAAACAGCTATCAAGGCCGCTAACAAAGAAGGCGGTCATGCACAGGTTGCTATCAGCTACACAACAGGTCCTGTATTCACAGATGAATACTATGTTGAGTATGCTAAGAGAATTGCAGACGCAGGTGCAGATTCAATCTGTATCAAGGATATGGCTGCTCTTCTTACTCCGACAAGAACCGAAAGCCTTGTAAAGGCTATCAAAGCCGCTGTTCCGGAGCTTCCGCTTCAGCTCCACACCCACTACACATCAGGTCTTGCATCAATGTGTCTTTTAAAGGGTGTTGAGGCAGGTGCCGACGGCATTGACACAGCAATCAGCCCACTCGCTCTCGGTACATCACACGCTCCGACAGAGTCAATGGTTGCCGCTCTTTCAGGCACAGAGTTCGACACAGGTCTTGACCTTAAACAGTTCTCTGACATCCGTGCTTACTTTATGACTCTCCGTGAGAAGTACATCAAGTCAGGACTTCTTGATCCTAAGATGCTCGCAACAGACGCTAACGCTCTTATCTATCAGGTTCCCGGCGGTATGCTTTCCAACCTTCTTTCACAGCTCAAGCAGGCCGGTAAAGAAGACAAGCTTGACGAAGTTCTTGCAGAAGTACCCCGTGTTCGTAAGGATTCAGGTTATCCTCCGCTTGTTACTCCGACATCACAGATTGTCGGCACACAGGCTGTATTCAATGTAATCACAGGCAAGCGCTACTCAATGTGCACAAACGAGTTCAAGGGACTTGTTGCCGGTGAGTATGGTACAACTCCGATGCCGATTGATCGTGAGTTTCAGAAGAAGATTATCGGTGACAAGAAGATTATCAAAGGTCGTCCTGCAGATCAGCTTGAGCCTGAGCTTGATAAGCTCCGTGGCGAGATTGAGCAGTGGATTGAACAGCCTGAGGATGTTCTTTCTTATGCACAGTTCCCGAAGGTTGCTCTCGACTTCTTTGAAAAGAGAAGAAATGCCAAGGTTGGCATCAACGGCGACAAGCTTGACAAGAAAAATATGGTTCACCCAGTTTGATTTGACAACTAAAATTAACATTTATGCCACTTTCGCTATGAGAGTGGCATTTTCATTTGAGCAGAATTATTTTTGCTAAATTTTTAGCAACTATATTGCATTACATATATTTTAGCGGTATAATGATGTAAATTGAATATCTGTTGCGTATACCATTATTACAGATAGAATAAATAAAAGATGAGGAAATAAAAATGAAAAAACTTTTAACTGCATTGATAGCATTTGTAATGTGCTTTTCGGTTGTAACAACAGCTTTTGCTGCTACACCTGATGAAACTTCTGATCCAGACTTGATTTCAGATATTAAACAGGCTATGTTAGATACATATTATGGCGATGAAAAGCCTGATTTTATTGAAGTAAGAATATATGGTACAGCCAGTGACGGTGGCGTGTATTTCGATTTTATGGATAGTTTTACACACTGGACAGATGAAGTGAAATTCGATATAGGTGATTATACTGTTTCTTATCCGAGAGATTGTCCCGTTTTGTTATACAAGAATAATAAAGTATATACCTTGTCAGATGCCTATGAAACAGGTGTAATTGATGATGATATGCTCTATGAATTATATGTTTGGGGAAATCTTTGGGGTAAGATAGATGTTACCCCAAAGGGTGAAGATAGAGCTCTCCTTTCAGAAATAAAGCGTGTAATTATAAATAAATATTACAATGGCAAAGCACCTGAATATTTGAATGTCGAAATTGTTGGTTCTACAAGTGATGAAACAGTATGTTTTAGAAATATACCCTTTATGAGTTTAGGCGTTATGATTGAACAAACAATTGGTGACTATACTTATTATTACAACCATGGCGATGATGTTATGCTTTATAAGAATGGCAATGTTTACTCAATTAAAGAGGCTTATGAAAGCGGAGTTATTGATGATAGTATTCTTGAAGAATTGTCAAAAATGAATTTTGGTTTGGAATCTAATAAACCGAATACAACTGTTCCTACTGAGCCTACAACTTCGGTTGCAACAGTTGACGAATCTGTAACAGTACCCGATACAACTTCGGCAACTAAGCCTGTTTCAACAAGCGACACAGCTACAAATGACACACCGAATAATTCACAGAACAACAGCGGTGCTGTACAGACAGGACAGAATAGCGTTGCTGTAATTCTTCTCGTTGCAATGCTTGCAGGTTGTGCAGTAATTTTTGCAAAACGCAGAAATTATTTTAAATAATTCAAAACATCAACAGAATATATAAAATAAACCGTTCTCGTTATTGAGAGCGGTTTATTTATTTTAGCTTAAAAAATTTGTGATAGTTTATCAAGATGTATTGCTTTTTATATCATTTAATGTTACAATTAACTTGCATAAAAATTTATCGAAAGTTTTTAATAATGCGTAGAATATTTACAAAGCGAGGGATAGATATGAAAAAGTTTTTACCTATAGCCATGGCGGCGGTAATGTCGATGTCTGCGGTTGCGGTTTCGGCAGTTTCTGCAAATGCGGTCGAACCGCTTAACACACCTGTGCAGTATGCACAGGTTGCAAGGGCAAGCTTGGCAACTCCGAAAATTTCAAAAGCCGAAAGCGTTTACGGCGGTGTAAAGCTTACATGGAACAAAGTGAACGGTGCGGCTAAATACAGAGTTTACTACAAGGGCCGTAAAGGTTGGACACGAATGGTTGATACAACTTCAACATCATATATCGACAAGGATGTTTCATCGGGCAGGAATTACACCTATACTGTAAGATGTATTTCTGCTGACGGAAAGAGCTTTACAAGCGGTTATGATTCAAAGGGGACAACCGTAAAATATATTGCTGCCCCCGAAATTTCAAAGCTTGAAAATGTAAACGGCGGTGTGAAAATCTCTTGGGGCAAAGTAAGCGGTGCGACTAAATACAGAGTTTACTACAAGGGCAGTAAAGGCTGGACAAAAATGGTTGATACAACTTCAACTTCATATACCGATAAGGATGTTTCATCCGGCAGAAATTACACTTATACTGTAAGATGTATCACATCAGACGCAAAGAAATTTACAAGCGGTTATAACCCGACAGGCAAGTCGGTAAAGTATGTTGCCACACCGAAAATTTCAAAACTTGAGGTCACATATGACGGCGTAAAGCTGACATGGAACAAGGTTGCAGGTGCTGAAAAATATCGTGTGTACTACAAGGACAGAAACGGTTGGACAAAGCTTGCCGATACAACAGGCACGACTATGCTTGATATGAATGTTGTTTCAAAGGAATTTGATTTGAGCATTGATGATATTTATTACACGGTTCGTTGTATCAGCAAGGATGCCAAGAGTTTTACAAGCGGCTACGATTCAAAGGGTATGCCCATTGGTGATCATCAGGATTGTCCCGAAATTTACAGCATTGGTGCAGTAAACAACGGTGTTGAAATGCATTGGACGGGAGATGCACCAAAGTTCCGTGTTTATATTAAAGAAAACGGTTCTTGGAAGAAGATAGCAGAAACTTATGACAACTATTATGTTCACAAGGGTGCAAAGTCTGGCAGTAACACTTATACGGTAAGAGGTGTTTCAAAAGACGGTAAAAAGTTTACTACGATGTTTAACCCAACCGGTGTAACATACAGATATAAGACATCCGATAAAACAAGGGATGCTTATATCAATTATATGATGAATCATCAGAGTGAATGGATGCCAAGCTTGGGAAGTAATCACAATTTGTCAGGTGTTATGTTTTTGGATTTCGACTTTGACGGAGTTCCGGAACTTGTTGCACAAAAGGCTGATTCCAATGAGTATAGTTTCCATTCCGTTGTTTACAAATTTGAAGACGGTAAGTTAAAAAGAGTGGGAAATGTTAACGACGGTTTTGCGATATACTATAATAAAACTGCCAAAAAGTATGAGGTTCACGACCTAAAGATATCTTTAAATGTAGATGACGGTTACTATTGGTCGGGTAATTCAATAATCACATACGACGGAGAGAATCTTTTTGCAAATATGTATTCGGCAAGAGGTGTAGGCGAAGAATCAAATGATAATATTTATTATAGATATTTTGACGGTAATGACAAAAATATTTCACGGGCAAAATATAACGAAATTAACCTTAAACAGTTTAATAATTGCGTAAATGCACATATGTTTACCCAATTTATTGCGACAGGTTATGGTGATGCCAGCGTATGGGGTGAGAACACTGCCGCTGAGAATAAGCAGTCTTTGCTTGACGCTTATAATTCTTTCTCCTATGAGAAGTATTGATTATTTAAAAATTGATAAGTTTTAACTGCAAAAGGGTTCAGCCGTAAAAAGCTGAACCCTTTTATTGCACAACAAAAACGGTTCAGCCAAATTGACTGAACCGTTAATCTGTACTATGTTAAGCTTGAAAACAAGTAGTTGTAAATTATCACAAACTACCTACACGAACTGCGGGCGAGGTACTCGCAAAAAGGGTAGCTTGAAAATTATAACTATGTTAAGCTCGGGAATAAGTAGTTGTAAATTATCACAAACTACCTACACGAACTACGAGCGAGGTACTCGCAAAAAGGGTAGCTTGAAAATCAAGCTACCCTAAATTCGTACTATGTAATGCTCGGGTGACAGAAGTTTGAATATATCAAACTAACTTCACAAACTAAAAAACATTAGTTGTTGATGAGCTTATCTTCGTCAGACCAGCTGTAGAGCTTTCTAACTTCCTTACCGAATACTTCGGCAGGAGCTTCGGCAGCGAGCTTTCTCATAGCCTTGAAGTGAACCTGTGAACCGGCATCGCTCATGTCAAGGAGGAAGTCCTTAGCAAATGTACCGTCCTGAATGTCAGAAAGAACCTTTCTCATAGCCTTCTTAGTATCCTCTGTGATGATCTTTGGACCTGTGATGTAGTCACCGTACTCAGCTGTGTTAGAGATTGAATATCTCATGCCTGCAAAACCTGACTGATAGATAAGGTCAACGATGAGCTTCATCTCATGGATACACTCAAAGTATGCGTTACCGGCATCGCAAAGTGTTTCAAAACCTGCCTGCATAAGTGCGCAAACACCGCCGCAAAGAACAGCCTGCTCACCGAAGAGGTCTGTTTCTGTTTCTGTTCTGAATGTTGTTTCAAGAACGCCGGCTCTTGCACCGCCGATACCGAGTGCATATGCAAGTGCGAGATCCTTAGCCTGACCTGTAGCATCCTGCTCAACAGCAACGAGGCAAGGTACACCCTTACCAACCTGATACTCTGAACGAACTGTGTGACCCGGTCCCTTAGGAGCTACCATTGTAACATCAACATCCTTTGGAGGCTTGATGCAACCGAAGTGAATGTTAAAGCCGTGAGCGAACATAAGCATGTTGCCTGCTTCGAGGTTTGGCTCGATGTCGTTCTTGTAAAGAGCTGCCTGCTTTTCATCGTTGATAAGAATCATGATGATGTCAGCCTGCTTTGCAGCCTCTGCCGATGTATATACCTTAAAGCCCTGTGCCTCAGCCTTTGCCCAGCTCTTGCTGCCTTTGTAAAGACCGATGATTACATCGCAACCTGAATCCTTGAGGTTGAGAGCGTGTGCATGACCCTGGCTGCCGTAACCGATAATAGCAATTTTCTTACCCTTGAGAAGGTCAAGGTTACAATCTGACTGATAGTAGATTGGTGCTGTCATGTTTTTTGTGTAGTCTTTCATATTAAAGTCCTCCTTACCGCAAACGCGGCATATAAATTAAAATATATGCTAACTGTAAGATTAAACGGAAACCGAAGCTGTGCCTCTGTCAATGGCAACAGTACCTGTTCTTACAATCTCACGGATACCATAAGGCTTGAGTAAGTCAACAAGCGTGTTGATGCGGCTTGCACATTCGCAGTACTCAACGGTAACTGACGAAGGGGATACATCAACGATTTTCGCCTGCATAATTTCAACCGTTTTGACAATTTCGGCTCTTTTTGAGGCGGCGCAGTGAACCTTGATTAATACAAGCTCACGGCTGATGAATTCGCCCTCGTTAAGCCTTTTTACCTTAATAACGGGAATGAGCTTGTTGAGCTGTTTTTCAAGCTGTTCAACAATGTACTCGTCACCGTTTGCAACGATTGTGATTCGGGAAACCGATGGGTCCTGAGTAACACCTACTGCGAGTGAGTCGATGTTAAAACCTCGGCGAGAGAAAAGTCCCGAAATCTTTGAAAGAACGCCCGCCTGATTTTCAACAAGTATTGATAATGTATACTGCATTTTATCACCTCATTAAATTGACGGAGTGTCGGGGTGAACATCGCAAACAAGAATGAACGGTTTTTCCGAATCAACAATACCCTTGATGATGTTTTCGGCTTCCTTGTTTGAATGAGCCTCTGCATGGTCAATGCCGTAAGCATCGGCAATCTTCAAGAAGTCGGGATCACCGTTGAGAATTGTTGCGGAGTGTCTGCCGCCGTAGTGTTTGTCCTGAAGTTCACGAACCATTCCGAGTCGTGCGTTTTTCATAATGATGATTTTAATTCCGAGCTGATTGCCTGCAATAGTCGCAAGCTCATTAAGCCCCATCTGAAAACTGCCGTCACCGCAGATTACAATAACATCACGGTCGGGTCTTGCAAACTTTGCACCGATTGCAGCGGGAATTGAGTAACCCATTGTACCCATACCGCCTGTTGTGAGGAATCTGCCCTCACGAATACGGAAGTTGTTTGCACACCAAATTTGATTTTGTCCTACATCGGCAACAAGAATTGCCTTCGAGCGGAACATTGCGCTGAGATGACCGACAAGTGTTCTCGGCTCAACAAAGCCGTCAAAAACGGGAGGCTCACGGTAAAGGTCTTTTTTCCAGTTCTTTACGGTTTCGCTCCACATTGTTGTAACCTTGTAATCGCCGATGCTGTCAAGCAGCATATTGATGACATTTTTCATATCGCCTACAATCGGAATTTCTGTTTTAACATTCTTACCGATTTCAGCAGGGTCAATGTCAATGTGAATTACCTTTGTGTTTTCACTCATCTGGTCGGGAGCCGCAACAGCTCTGTCACCGAGTCTTGCACCACATACGATTACAAGGTCGGCTTCGTGAAGAGCACGGTTGGCAACAGCCTTGCCGTGAGTGCCGAGCATTCCGAGATAAAGCTCATGCTCGCTGGGCATAACACCGAT
>OHRR01000961.1_pt1 | contig 12406 bp, 9 predicted proteins | sample 1578501 | NCBI WGS metagenome assembly OHRR01 (sample SAMEA3879598, study PRJEB24766) | human gut metagenome | biome: human-associated habitat; feature: feces | place: USA | collected 1985/1987
ATCCGCCCATACATTTAAACGCAACTTCTATATATACAAAAACAGTCGGGCGACAATGATTTGCATTTTGCAAACTGTCTGCCCGACCGTAATTTTCAATTTTCCATTTTCAATTTTAAAAAATTTCCGCTCGGGCATAATATGCTTTTAATATTGCAAACTATCTTCACTAATAAGGTTACAGCGACACACCGCTGTCGGCTCGCCGATCAATCTGTTTTTTGATTTTGTCAAAGGTTACACCGTATTTTTCGGCAATGTCTTTGGCATAGCTTACACCTTGAGGCGGAGCGATGAAAACCTTGAACGAACGCTGTCCGTTTTCGACACCTGTTACCAGACTTTCAATCTTGCTGTCGCCCTTTACGGTTGTGTTCACCTCGTCAAGATTGCGAGCCAAATCGTGCATATGGGTATTAAAAATTGCCCTTGTGCCGAGATATCGCATTGATTTGACAACATCACGGGCAATGTACAAGCCCTCGGCAACATTGGTTGTTGCAAGGCTTTCGTTGAGTAAAAGCAGGCTGTAACGGCTTGCCGCGGAGAAAATTTCGGCAAGTCTTTTGCTTTCTTCACCGAGTCTGCCAAGGTCAACGGTATCGTTTTCATCGGCAGGAAAATGCGTAAAAATGCTGTCACATGGGCTGAATTTCATCTGCGTTGCAGGAACATATATTCCGTTCTGTGCAAGCAGAAACGCAAGTCCGACCGCCTGAGTAATCGTGGTTTTACCGCCACGGTTCGGACCTGTCAGAATGTAAATTCGCCTGTCATCGTTAAAATCAATATCGTTTGTGACAATATCCAAATTCTCACCGTTTGCCGATTTTATGCCGAGTTTGAGGTTGTAAACATCTCTAAGACAGCAGTTTCTCTCCTCTTTCGGCAAAACTTCTGCCTTGCACAGCGGAAGATTTTTCTTTTTCATCTTATCACAAAGCTCTGCAAAACGAATATAGAAAATGATTTCGGGCATAAGCGAAACGAACGAGTAGCCGTTGACATTGACATATCTGTTGAGCATTGATTTTATGTCATTTACGGTTCTGCGGAGGATATCGGTCACAACATTTTTGAGTGCGTCAGACATAGGATCTGCGCCGGTCAGCGAGCTGTTCATGGTGTGGTTTACATCCTGCTGAGCGCCCACAACAAACTGTCCCAGCCCGAACTGCGAGGTTGACGGATTGGACGGATGAAAGCTTAAAAATCCCGAAACATCGTTGCCGTGATGCAGTTCGCTGTCACGGTTTGTAAACTTCATAAATCTTTTGAGAATACCGCTGTCGGTAAATTCTTTGTCATTGAGTGAGATTACACCCACACTCTTTGGGCGGAGCAAATCGTCAAGATTCACACCGAGTGTAATGCTTTTGAGCTTTTGAGCCTTTGCAAGCGTATCTATTATATCCTTTTTTAGTTCGGGAAAACCGCTGTCATTGTAAATTGACTGAACATTTTTCTTGAGTTCAAGCAGACCCTGCGACTTTACTTCAATTGTTTCAAGCGTGTTTTTTATTCTTGTAATGCAATCGACATAGCCGTCCATTTCACGAAGTCGGTTTACAAGCTGCCACAAGGAAGATGCCTCGGTATCCTTTTGAAAGCGCTCAATTTCACGCAAATCGTTCAGCTTTACAAGAAGTGCGGATAGATCATCACGAAGTTTCGGAAAACGGAGAAAATCCTCAAAAACATCGCAACGATATTTTATAACTTCCTCGTCATCCGTAATATTTATCAGCAGCTGCTTTATGCTGTTGCGTTCATACTGCTCTTTTGTGAGAGCGTCACATATATAATCAACCGACAAATCATTCAGCGCCTCTTTGTTGAGGGTTCTGTAGGATGCATTTGAATTTGTCGGGTGTAATAAGCTGAATTTTTCCATAATTCACCGCCGAAAAAATTTGCCGTATAACGGCTTTAATTGAATGATAGCACAAAAAATTTTTGTTTTCAACCGACAAATCGAAAATTTGCACTTTGGCTGATTGTGTGATATCATAGCTTTGGAGCAGATTGCTCTCAAAACCAAAATAACGGTCGGGAGGATTGACTTATGGATAAAAAGATGCTTGACAGAATTAACGAGCTTGCAAAAAAGAAAAAGGAACACGGACTTACCGAGGCTGAGCAAAAAGAACAGAAAGAGCTGTACAAAATTTATCTCGGCGAAATCCGCACACAGTTCAACGCAACACTTGACAATGTAAGCGTTGAAGAAAAGGACGGCACTGTAAAACCGTTCAAAGAGGCATACAAAAAGCCCTATGACAAAAACTGATTTTGTCATTCAAACCGAAGTCATACGAAAATTTAATTACACAGTCAAACAAAAAAGCAGTTCCGATTTTGGAACTGCTTTTGTTTTATAAGTTATTTAATTACTTGTATCTTCTTCCGCCCTTTTGGTTGTTCTTTGGAAGCTGAATTTCGGCAGTATCGTACTTACTGCGTCTTTCGGACTTTCTGCCTGAAGATGAGTAATCATCGGCATAGTCATCGTTACTGCTGTAACGCTGTGGCTGCACAGATTTGCTCTTTGGAGCGTTACTTCTGCCGCCGACTGTGACTCTCTTCTTTCTGTTGAGAACAGTTGAAATTACAAAGTACGCAATGCCTGCAACACCGAGTGAGAGTAAAACGAGTGAAACATAGAACATCCAATGACCGTTGTCACCCTTGCTGTTATTGTTCTTGATGAAGTTAAAGTCATCACCGTCAGAACCCGATGTGTCGGTATTTTTAAGATTTTTTGCGATATCCGACCAGTCGTTGCTTGAAAGAGTTTTTTCGTCAATGTTATCGTCAGACTTGATGAGCGACGCTGACGGAGCAGTATTTGACGGAGCAACATAGGACTGGCCGCCTACATATGACGGCTCAGAGTAGTAGTAAGTCTGACTGCTGCTGTAATTATTGTCATAACTGTTATTGTTGTAGTCATAGCTACTGTCATAGTTATAGTTGTTGTCATATGACGAATCACTTGACGAATAGCCGGGATTTACATATGATGAATTGTCCGAAGAATCCGGATACACAGGATCGGGCTGCGGCTGTGGCTCAGGCTCCGGTGATGGTTCCGGTGATGGTTCCGGTGATGGTTCCGGTTCGGGCTCCGGCTCTACGGGATCAACAATAACGCTTGAATCTCCGCCGGGATCAACCTCCTCACCGACTGCCGATACGGAAAAGCTCACAGCAGAAATGCTCAAAAGTGCCGTCAGAAAAATTGCGCAAAGCTTTGAATGCTTTTTCATAAAAGCCCCTTTCTTCAGAATAATCTGAAAATGCGTCTGTTGTATGTCCGATATCAATTATTTTGAGCTTTTATCGGATGCCGATGTTGTTGACGCCGCTGTTGTAGGCTCAACCGCAACGAAGAAGAGTTCGGGCTTATACTTGTCAATAACCGAAGTGTTTTCTTCATACTTGAGTTTCTCTGCAAGACTGTCAATGTACTTTGAAAATTCGTCTGACTTCATTGACGCAAGTACACCGGCTCTGTTTGATTCGTTGCCGATATAGCTGTCAACATCCTTGTTGACGTCTTTCTTATAAACGAGATAGTAGATTGCGCTGTCGCCGCTGCCAACCTTGAGAGTTTCAGCCTTGCCTGTTTCAAGCTTGCCGATAGCCTTTTTAAGCTCGTCACCGATTGAGCTCTTGTCGAGAACTTCTACTTTTGAAACAGAAGAATCTGTTCCCGAACCGCTTGACTTCTTGTATGATGCAATAACATCATCAAAAGAACCGCCCTTGTTAAGGTCATTCTTGTAGCCGTTAAGCTGATCCTCAACCTTCTTGATTTCCTTGTCGCTCATTGCAACATTCTTTGATGAACCTGCCTCATCTTTTGTTGATGTATAAAGGTTCACGGGAAGATATGAGTAGTCCGTATAGTTTTCCTTGAAATACTTTGTAAGGTCGGCGTCGGAAACTTCCTTTGAACCGCCCTTGCCGTAAACTGCTTTGAAGAGAGCCTCATACTTTGTGTTGTAGAGAGTTGTGCAGTATGCAAAGCTGTCGAGTGAAACGCCGTACTTTTCATACTGCTTCTTCATCGGCATTACATAACCCTGTGACGCATACGGGCCGACATTCCAGTATGTTTCAGCCTGACTTGTTGCGGAGTCAAGAGTTGCCTGACCGATGTTTACATTTTCCTTTTTAAGCTGTTCGTCAACTACGAGGTAGCTGAGGCACATTTTCTTAGCCTGATCTTTAATCCACTCTCTTGCAACCTGCTCGTTGCCGTCATCGTCCTTGATTTTTTCATCAAGCCACTTGTCAGATGTCGAATCATAATCGTCAAGCTTTTTAGCAAATGACTCAGCCTGACTGTAAGCTGCATTGAGTGAGTAGATATAAACGCCGATGGCAAGCTCGTTGTCGCTTGTCTTATACGACCATTCTTTGTTGATTGTTGTGGGTGTACAACCTGCAATTGCAAAAACTGAGAACATCATAACAATTGCAAGTAAAAATGAACCAACCTTGATATTAGGCTTCATAGTTTTTTACCGTCCTTCTGAAAAATTAAATGCAAAGTGTCCTGCAAACACACTTTCACAGGATAATGTACCTTACGATTATACACAAAAAAATCGTCATTGTCTACATTTTTATAAAATTTTGTTGAGAATTTCCACCGAAAAACAGCATTTTTGTAGTTTCGGGGGATTTTTTCTTAACAAATTACGGCTTTATACCGTTAAATTACTGCACACCAAAAATTTTGGTGAGGATTTCAAGCGGAGCGGAGCTGTTTTTGCACTCAACCGCAACGCACGGTTTTGCTCCGGCAACAAGCTTTGCCTTTCCGCCCAAAGCAATGAGCAAGTCGGCAACCTGAGGGGATTTGAGTTCGTTTACAAAGAGCATGAGCGTTGTGCCGTTCTGTCTGATTTCGTAAATACCCATTGAGTAAGCCTTGTTACGCACAAGGGCAATGTCGATAAGTCCGAGAACCGAGTTCGGAATCTTGCCGAATCTGTCCTGCAGCTCGTCAATAACATCGTCTGCGTCCTCGTTACTGCGGATATCGGCAATTCTGCGGTAAACATCAAGACGAAGTGTAAGACTTTCAACATAGCTTTCGGGAATATGAGCGTCAACCGAAATATCAATAAGACAGTCGAGGTCTTTTGTGACATTCTGCTCGCCCTTTTCCTCGCTTACTGCCTCATCAAGAAGCTTGAGGTACATATCGTAACCGACCGATTCCATATGCCCGTGCTGCTGTGCGCCCATAATATTGCCCGCACCTCGCAGTTCAAGGTCACGCATTGCAATGCGGAAACCGCTGCCGAATTCTGTAAATTCCCTGATTGCGGCAAGCCTTTTCTGCTGAATCTCCGTGAGAACCTTGTTCCGTCTGAAGGTAAAGTAGGCATATGCCCTTCGTGAACTTCTGCCCACACGGCCTCTGAGCTGATGCAACTGCGAAAGTCCCATACAGTCGGCATTTTCTATAATAAGGGTGTTGGCATTCGGCAAATCGACACCCGTTTCGATAATTGTCGTGCATACAAGCACATCAATCTCCTGTTCAAGCATCTGTCGCCAAACTTCGCTGAGTTCGCCCTCTTTCATTTTGCCGTGACCGATTGCGATTTTTGCCTCGGGAACAGCCTCCTGAATTTTTGCGGCACATGAAGAAATTGTTTCAACATTGTTGTGAAGATAGAACACCTGACCGCCACGGCGGAGCTCACGGCGGATTGCCTCGTTGATAACCGCATCATCGTGTTCAAGCACATAGGTCTGAACAGGCTGACGGTTTGTCGGAGCTTCTTCGATAACGCTCATATCACGCAGACCGCTCATTGCCATATTGAGGGTTCTCGGAATAGGAGTAGCCGAAAGCGTAAGCACATCGACATTTTTGCACAGTTCCTTAAACCTCTCCTTTTGAGCAACACCGAAACGCTGTTCCTCATCTATGATTGCAAGTCCGAGGTCACGAAATTCAACATCCTTCTGCACAAGTCTGTGAGTTCCGACAATCATATCAATTTCTCCTCGCTTTAGCTTTTGGAGAATTTCTTTCTGCTGTTTTGCGGTACGGAATCTTGAAAGCAGTTCCACACGAACGGGATAGCCCTCAAAACGCTTGATTACCGTCTGATAATGCTGCCATGCGAGAATTGTTGTGGGGCAGAGCAATGCGCATTGCTTTGAATCTGCAATACACTTAAAAGCGGCACGGAGTGCAACCTCTGTTTTGCCGAATCCGACATCACCGCAGAGAAGTCTGTCCATCGGCGACGAACGCATCATGTCATGCTTGATTTCCTCACAACAACGCAGCTGGTCGGGAGTTTCGTCATATTCAAAGCTGAGTTCAAAATCTCTCTGCCACTCGTTATCTGCCGAAAAGGCATAGCCCTTGGCTTTCATACGCTGTGAGTAAAGCTCGATAAGCTCCTTGGCAATATCCTTGACAGAGGTTTTAACCCTTGCCTTTGCCTTTTGCCAGTCGCCCGAACCGAGTCGGCTAAGCTTAACCCTTGAATCCTCTTTCGGACCTATATATTTTGCAACCATATCAAGCTGTGTGACAGGCACATAAAGCACATCGCCCTTTGCGTAATCAATCTTGATATAGTCCTTTATAACTCCGTGAGTATCAATTTTTCTTATACCGCCGAACACACCGATACCGTGAACATTGTGTACAACATAATCACCGGGGGCAAGCTCGGAAAGGCTGTAAATTTCCTGTCCAGTCTTTTTCTTCTTCTTTTTGGACTTTTCGGGACGGTACGAAACCTGACTGTAGGTTATTGCAAAAAACTTTTGTGACGGATACTCAAAGCCCGCACTCAATGCACCCTGCATAACAAGCAATTCGCCCTTTGAAATCTTATCCGCGCCCTCGCTGTAAACAGCGTTTATGCCGTCTGCGTTAAAGGTGTCACAAAGATTTTTGGCGGCTCTTTCTGTTCCTGCAAATATAACGCCCTTGCTTTCGGGGGTAAAAAGTCCGTCAACATCCTCTTTTAGCTGTTTGTACGAACCTCCCCATGCCGAGAGCTGTTTTGTTGAAAAGCTGATGATTTCCGACAGCTTGATAGGCATACTTCCGTGAACAAAGTTTTCAAGCACGATTGTTCCGTGACTTTGCAAGAACTCGGTACATTCGTTGAATGTGAGCGCAAAGCGGTCAAAACCTCTGCAAAGAGTTCCGTCCTCAAAGCCTTGCATAAGGGTTTCATTGCTGATAAAGTCCATTGACTTTCCCCGTTCCTGAATTGCAGTAAATTCGGACGCAAAAACGAGGGTATTTCTGTCGAGATAATCAAAAAGCGACTCGGGTTTATCGTAAATCTGATTGATAAATTTGTCCGCATTGGCAATCATTGCACCGCTGCGGATAAGCTCTGCCTCTGAAAAAAGTTTTTCCTTGGCTTTGGCGCTGTTCTTGGAACGGAGGAGCTTTGCCTTGTGTTCAATTTTATCTGCAAGGGCGGCTCTGTCCTCAATTACGATTTCGGTTGAGGGCGAAAGCGTAATTTTGTCAGCCTTTTTAAATCTTCTCTGTGTTTCAATGTCAAAATAGCTGAGGTCGGTAATTTCATCGCCCCAAAATTCACATCTCACGGGATAGTCGCTGTCGGGCATAAAGAAGTCGAGAATACCGCCTCTCAGCGAAAACTGACCGCTGCCCTCTACCGCATCAAAGCGTTCGTAGCCGAGCAGAGTAAGCGCCTTTGTCGCCTTTTCAAGCGAGAGCTCCCTGCCCTCTTCAAATTCAATAACCGACTGTTCAAGCACATTTCTCGGAACGGTAAGCTGTGCCGCCGCATCAACACACGCAATTGCAACATCACATTCGTGATTGATAAGCTTGAGTAAAACTTTAAGTCTTGCGTGTTCGTACTCGTGAGAACGGCTTTGAAAGTCAAGAAAGTTGAAATCACGCACGGGATAAACATAGGCACGAAGTCCCATGCACGAAAGGTCGTTGCACAAAGTTTGCGCCTCTTTTTCATCGGAGGCAAGACAAAATGCCGTGACGCCCTTGAGGCGGCACAGCGCATAGATAATATTTGATTTGTTAATTGTTGAAAGTCCCGAAGCACAGACCGTTCTGCCCGGCTTGACATTCTTTTCAAGCGTTTTGAAAACGGGTGACTCTTTGAGAACATCAACAAGAAAGTTGAGATTATTCATTTCTTTGTCCCTTTTCAGTTGAACAAATTCATAGCACGGTCGGTTTTGCCGTCAATAATCAGCTCGATTGCTTTTTCGGCATTGTCAAAAATTTCATCAAGCTTTTTCATTTCATCGGAAGTGAACTTTGAAAGCACCCAGTCGGCAAGGTCCCAGTCGGGATTTGGCTTTGCGCCTATGCCAACCTTGATGCGGGGGAATTTATCGCTTCCGCTGAGATAGATGATACTGCGCATTCCCCTTTGACCGCCGTCACTGCCCTTTGAACGGATACGCATTTTTCCGACATCAAGCGAGATATCGTCAAAAATTACAATGACATTTTCGGGAGGAATTTTGTAGAAGTTCATCGCCTCAACAACTGCCTGACCGCTGTTGTTCATATATGTTGTGGGTTTCATCAGCATAACTTTTGCGCCGTTTACAGTGCAAGTGCCGATAAAGCTTTTGTATTTTATTTTGTTCACATCACAACCGAGCTTGTCGGCAATGCGGTCAATTGCAAGCCAGCCTGCGTTGTGACGAGTGTTTTCGTATTTTCTGTCGGGGTTGCCGAGTCCCACTACAATGTACTCGATTGAACCCGTTGATTTATTTTTTCCGAACATATCCGTTTTCCTCTTATTTATATTATATGTATTCTGAAATTTAAATTAACCTTTTCCGAAGCTTACAACAACCCAGTCATCGTTGCCGAGATGATAAGGATTTCCGCAATACGGGCAGTTGCGTTCTCTTGTTGCATCAAAGCTTGCGCCGCAGCTTTTACAGGTTACTTTTTTCATTGTGAAAACTCCGTCATCCATGGCGTTCACACTTCTGCAAACGGTAAGTCTGAACTTTTCGTCTTTAACCCTAAATGAAGAATTTTTGTTTTTCACGGTCGTTGCGTAAACGGTCATATCAACATAGCAACAGCCGTTTGTGACATTGAATGAATTAAGCTTTGACACTCCTCTGTACTTGATGTCAACAATATCTCCGAAAGGATTTTTCATCGGATTGCCCTCATAGACTGCGAGGTTTGTGTAATCATCGCTGAAAATCATAATCTTGAGCAAAGCAAGCACCTTGCCGATAAAGTATTCATATGAGAAGTTGGGATTAACCTCTTTCATAAGCCACGGAAGTCTTTTCTGGCAATTGAAGTGCGGACCTATCATAGGAATGCTCTTTGCCGCACCGACAAAAAGTCCGAAAAGCGTTTTTAATGCCCATGCAAGGTACCCCGCCAAAAGTCCGCCGAGCAGTACGGGGATTGCTCTTATGCCGATTTCATAAAGCATATTTGCGGTTGCGGGATCAAAAGCTCCGTCCTTTACAACCGTCCATACCGTAAATGCCGCAACGGCGACAATTCCGCCGAGAAGGTACGGAGCAAGCACTTTTTTCGTTGACTTGTTCGCAAGCGAATAGGTTTTTACAAAGTAGAAGTTTGTAACCTTCGGGAACAAATCGTCCATAATAAAGCGAGTTTTGCAGTTTTTACAACCGTTGAGAAGCTCTCTTACACTGCTTACCGCACCGCAGTTCGGACACGAACACGCAACCTCGGAATTTCGGTTTTCAAGCCTTGTAATCATTGTGTAAAAGAAAAATCTGTCCTTGATTTTTTTCTTTTTCTTTCCGTCTTTAAAGTATTTCTCCGTAACCTCATATGTCTTTGACGCAATGTTACTCTTACATTCGCCCATATCGTAGGCAGTACAAGCATTTACGGGGACTTCATTCTTCACCGTTTCCTTATCGGTAAAAGCGGTCTGAATCTTTACACCCTTTTCGTCAAGTCTTTTCTTCTGTAGGTCAAGAGCAAAGTCGAGGTCGATTGACGCAATATCCGGATTTTTGCCCTCATTGCACCACAATTCGTACTCATCGACAAAGCGGTTCATTATTTTGTTATCTGAATCGGAGCCGTAAACTATACCAAACAAAATTAAATCACCCTCACATATTGTACCGTTTTATTCCTGAAAAATTTGCAGTAAAACAGCGAAATGGCGGGTTAGTTAAAACCCGCCTGTTTAATTACATAATTAAATTGTTCGCTTATCAACCGAAAGCGGCTGTGAACGGCTTGTCGTTGTAGATTCTTGCGATAGCCTCTGCAAATGTAGGAGCAACAGGAAGAATTGTGAACTTGTCAATCATCTTTTCCTTCGGAACAGGAATTGTGTCAAGAAGAACAACTTCCTTGATTGCGCTGTTCTGGATTCTCTCGATTGCAGGACCGGAAAGAACTGCATGAGTAGCGCAAGCGTAAACCTCTGTTGCACCGCCCTTTTCAACAATAGCGTTAGCGGCATTGCAGAGAGTACCTGCTGTGTCAATCATATCGTCAACAAGGATAACCTTCTTACCCTTAGCGTCACCGATGATGTTCATAACCTCACAAACATTAGCCTTTGGTCTTCTCTTGTCGATAATAGCAAGACCTGTGCCGATTTTTGAAGCGAAGTTTCTTGAACGGGTTACAGAACCGAGGTCGGGAGAAACAACGATATAATCATCATTTTTGCCGCCGATTTTCTCTCTCATATGGTTTGCGAGAAGTGATGCACCCTGAAGGTGGTCAACAGGAATGTTGAAGAAGCCCTGAATCTGATTTGCGTGAAGATCCATTGTAAGCACACGGTCAGCACCTGCACAGGTGATGATGTCTGCACAAAGCTTAGCCGAGATCGGATCTCTTGCCTTAGCTTTTCTGTCCTGTCTTGCATAGCCGAAGTATGGCATAACAACTGTGATTCTTGCAGCAGATGCACGCTTCATGGCATCAATCATTATGAGCATTTCCATAAGATTGTCGTTGACGGGAGCACAGGTTGACTGAACAATAAAGCAGTCGCTGCCACGAACAGATTCGTGAAGAGAAACAGAGATTTCGCCGTCTGAGAACTGTGTACAGTCACTCTTACCAAGCGGCAGACCGAGACAGCCTGCAATTCCCTGAGCTACATCAACATTTGAACTGCCGGTGAAAATTTTAATGTCCTTACCGTGAAAATTCATTGCAATAACTCCTTTGAATTTTAATGTGTGTAGTATATGTTTACCAATGATTAACCGAGCAATTAACAGCTGTAACCCTTTGCTCTTGCAATTTCGTTAAGCTGTTCAAGCTGAGCCGGATCATTTGCGCCCAAAACAGTGTCGCTGCACTGAGCCGTGAATGCTCCGACCTTTCTTCCGTCCTCAAGCAAAAGCTTGATTGCGTCGGGAAGATAATATTCCTTTGCGCTGTTATCCGACTTGATTCTGTCGAGAACCGAAAGAAGAAGCTGACAATCAAACCAGAAACCGCCCGAGTTTACTTCATTTATTTTGAGAGTTTCCTCATCGGCGTCTTTCTGCTCAACAATTGCACGCAGATTTCCGTTTTCGTCACGGACAATTCTGCCGTAACCTGTCGGATCGTCAACCTTTGCGGAAATAACCGTTGCGGCACAATCGTTCTCAATATGAGCCTTCAGGGAATCCTCAATAGTCTTGCTGTCCATAAACGGAGCGTCGCCGTTGAGAATAATAACATTGCCGCTGTGCTTTTTAAGGAAATCCTTTGCCATCATCACAGCGTGACCTGTTCCGAGTCTTTCAGCCTGAAACACGCTTTCAACGGAAAAATCGAGGGTTGAAAGATACTCTTCGACACACTCTTTTTTAAAGCCCTTGACAACACAGATGTCGTCAATACCGGCTTTCCTTAAAGCTGACATAACCCAGCAGAGCATCGGTCTGCCGAGCACCTCCGACAATGTTTTCGGTTTGTCGGATTTCATTCTTTTGCCCTCGCCGCCTGCGAGGATAACGGCACAATTCTTCATTTTTTCTCCTTTTATCTGTGACAAAACAACAAAGATGCAGACAGTCCTGTCACAAGGCACTCGTTCATACCATAATATTATCTCACAAAAATCACAAATTTCAAGAGAAAATTACAAAAATCGGGCAAAAAAAGGCATTTTAAACGATTTATACAATATTGCCGAAAATAAAACTCGTTTTTTATAAGAAAAAAGTTTGAAAAAAATATAGCTATTTTGACCAAAGTTTGTTATAATATTCGATAGGCTTATACAAGCAGGCAGGTTTTACCAAGGGGTAAGTCTGCCACAGCCGTATATCTTAATTTATTTTTAGGAGGATTACCAGTTATGGCAAACAAATGGGTTTACCTTTTTACAGAAGGTAATGCTAACATGCGTGAGCTCCTCGGCGG
>OHRR01000999.1_pt1 | contig 11987 bp, 10 predicted proteins | sample 1578501 | NCBI WGS metagenome assembly OHRR01 (sample SAMEA3879598, study PRJEB24766) | human gut metagenome | biome: human-associated habitat; feature: feces | place: USA | collected 1985/1987
GGATCGCATGGACGAGAAGAACAGAAAGTGGACGTGCCGGTTTTTGGATTTTTGCAGCAGGAATGATTTTTATGCTCATTACACCTTTTTTAATGACAATCTATGCAGGTGCGATGCTGGTGACAAGGACACAGTTTGCACTTCCGGTTGTGGCTGCATTTCTTGCGATGTTTGGTGTGATGATATTAAAAGAGCAGCAGATTTCCGATGTACGACCGGAAAAACAGGAGCGGGACAGGAAAATGTGCCGATGGCTGCAGGTAATGGGCAATGTGGTGATATTGCTTGTAATCGCAGTTACAGGCGGTCAGGTCTGCTATAACATCAGAATGCACAGCGCGGATCAGGTGCGTTATGAACAGGATGCGCTGCTGGCGGATCAGATCACGGATGCTTTGAAGAGTGAGATCCCCGGGGTGGATGCAGAAGGAGATCCGGTGGATAAAAAAGTGGTATTTATCGGATACCGGCAGCCACAGTTAAACAGCTTGAACCGCCGTACGGAAATGTACGGGTGGTCATTTTTTGAATGGGATTATACCAGAGAACATCCGGCGGGGGCAACGCACCGGATCGCAGGATTTTTAGAAGCACATAATGGAGTCCATCTGGACGATGGTTATTCCGAAGAGATGGAATATAAGGCGGCAGCACTGTCGGAAGATATGACAGTCTTTCCGGCTGAGGGTTCAATCGTGGAAGAAAAAGATCTGGTGGTCGTCAAGCTGTCTGAAATTACGGAACGCCCGGCAGTGGACTGGTGGTAAAACTTGTACAGACAATAAAAGTATGGTAAAATGATGAAAGATTTTGCAGACCATAGAATGGAGAAAACTATGAGAACATATTTAGTAACCGGAGGAGCCGGATTTATTGGATCTAACTATATTCATTACATGTTTCGCAAATATGATAACGAGATCAGAATTATCAATGTGGATGTGCTTACTTATGCGGGCAATCTGGAAAATTTAAAAGACATTGAAAATCGTGAAAATTATACATTTGTGCGTGCAGATATCACGGATAAAGAGGCAATTGCAAAGATTTTTGCAGAAAATGAGATCGACCGCGTGGTACATTTTGCAGCAGAGAGTCATGTAGACCGCAGTATCAAAAATCCGGAAGTATTTGTAAAAACGAACGTGCTTGGAACAGCAGTTATGTTAAACTGTGCAAAAGCGGCATGGGAGCTGCCGGATGGCAGTTTCAAAGAAGGGAAGAAATTCCTTCATGTATCGACGGATGAGGTATATGGTTCTTTAGAGGATGACGGAACATATTTTTATGAGACAACACCGTATGCACCGCACAGTCCGTATTCTGCGAGCAAAGCATCTTCGGATATGCTGGTAAAGTCTTATATTGACACTTACCATTTTCCGGCAAACATTACCAACTGTTCTAACAATTATGGACCATACCAGTTCCCGGAAAAACTGATTCCGCTTATCATCAACAATGCGTTGCATGGAAAGAAACTTCCGGTATATGGAGACGGAAAAAATGTCCGCGACTGGCTGTATGTGGATGACCATGCGAAAGCAATCGATATGGTACAGGAAAACGGACGCCTCGGCGAGACTTACAACGTCGGCGGACACAATGAAAAACAGAATATTGAAATTATCAATATCATTATAGATACACTGCTTGAGATGCTTCCGGCAGATGATCCGAGACGTGCACTTGTGAGCAAGGATCTGATCACTTATGTGAAGGACCGCAAAGGTCATGACAGACGTTATGCGATCGCACCGGATAAGATCAAGGCAGAGATCGGCTGGGAGCCGGAGACAATGTTCAAAGAAGGCATCAAAAAGACGATCGCATGGTATTTTGAACATGAGGACTGGATGAAAAACGTTACCAGCGGTGATTATCAGAAGTATTATGAGGATATGTATCAGAACAGGTAAGAAGATGCAGGCAGCAGTACCGCCAGATGGGGCGATACTGCTTGTTTGCGTTTTATAATGGACGTGAAAACAAGGAGGAAAATCCTCTGCTCACCAGAGGGCAAATTTTACATGATAAAATTGCATTTTCCTGCGGAAAACATGGAGGATTGAATAATGAAGGGTATTATTTTAGCAGGTGGTTCCGGAACAAGGTTATATCCGTTAACAAAGGCGATTTCAAAACAGATCATGCCAGTGTATGATAAACCGATGATCTATTATCCATTATCAACACTGATGTTAGCTGGGATAAGAGAGGTTCTGATCATTTCCACACCGAGAGATCTGCCGGTATTTGAAGAGTTATTTGGAGACGGAAGCCAGCTTGGCATGAGTTTTTCTTATGCCGTGCAGGAACAGCCAAGGGGCCTGGCAGATGCATTTATCATCGGTGAAAAGTTTATTGGAAACGATGCGGTTGCATTGGTTCTTGGAGATAATATTTTCTACGGACAAAGTTTTTCCAATGTTCTGCGCAGTGCAGCTGAACGAACACAGAATGAAAAGGGTGCTACGATTTTTGGCTACTATGTCAGAGATCCGAGAGAATACGGCGTGGTAGAGTTTGATGAGAACGGAAAAGCTCTTTCTATCGAGGAAAAACCGGAGCATCCAAAGTCAAATTATGCTGTGCCGGGACAATGATGTTGTAGAGATCGCAAAAAATGTAAAGCCGTCTGCAAGAGGTGAAATTGAGATTACTTCTGTAAATAATGCATATTTAGAGCGTGGTGATTTAAGCGTTGAGACGCTTGGCAGGGGATTCGCATGGTTAGATACCGGAAATCACGACATGCTGCTTGCCGCTGCAGATTTTGTGTCTGCGATCCAGAAACGTCAGGGACTTTATGTGTCCTGTATCGAGGAGATCGCATACAAACGAGGATTTATCGATAAAGAGCAGCTGTTAAAACTTGCAGAACCGCTCCTTAAAACAGATTATGGCAAATATCTGGTAGAGGTTGCCGAGGGACTTTAAAAAACAGATAGTGAGGATCAATAATTATGGGAAAAATAAAGGTAACACATGACTGTAATGGAATCGAGGGACTCAAAGTAATTGAGCCGGCAGTCTTCGGGGATGCCAGAGGATATTTCATGGAGACATACAATTACAACGATTTTAAAGAGGCAGGAATCGACTGCCAGTTTGTACAGGATAACCAGTCTGCATCGAAAAAAGGTGTGTTAAGAGGATTACATTTCCAGATCAACCACCCGCAGGACAAGCTGGTGCGTGTGGTAAGCGGAGAGGTATTTGACGTTGCAGTGGATTTAAGAGAAGGTTCTGAGACATTCGGAAAATGGTTTGGCATCGTTCTGACTGCGGAAAATAAAAAGCAGTTTTTTGTACCAAAGAATTTTGCACATGGCTTTATCGTGCTGTCTGATTATGCAGAGTTCTGCTATAAGGTTACTGATTTCTACCATCCAAATGACGAGGGCGGTATTCTCTGGAATGATCCGGCAATCGGTGTTGAATGGCCAATGCCGGAAGGAATGACACAGGCGGATCTGATCCTTTCCGATAAGGATAAAGTGCACGGTGGATTCGATGCATATTGTAAGGAACGGGGAATTGTAAGATAGGAGCACTCATATGACAGAAAAGAAGAAAAATGTCTGCCTGCCAAAACGTCTGATTGCCAGCCGTAAACTCATCGGCAATCTTGCCAAAAATGATTTTAAGAAAAAATTTGCGGGTTCTTATTTTGGCGTGATATGGGCTTTCATACAGCCGGTGATCACAGTGCTTTTATACTGGTTTGTCTTTGAGTTTGGACTACATCAGAAAGTCAATGATTTAAGAACAGGAATCGAGGTGCCATTTGTACTCTGGCTGATGGGCGGTCTTGTGCCGTGGTTTTATTTTCAGGAGGCTTTAAATGGAGGAACCGGGGTTCTTGATGAATACAGTTATCTGGTCAAAAAGGTCGTATTCCAGATCGATGCACTTCCGGTGGTAAAACTGATCTCTGCATTGTTTACACACGCTTTTTTTGTGATATTTATGCTGGTTGTTTTTGTCGTTATGGGATTTTATCCGGATCTTTATGTGCTTCAGGTGGTTTATTATTCGTTTTGCATGGTGATGTTTACGGCAGGACTGATCTATGCGACAAGCGCCGTGACGGTGTTTTTCCGTGACATGAAAGAGGTTGTCGCCATTCTTTTGCAGATTGGAATGTGGGTGACACCGATCATGTGGAATTTTGAGAGCATGCAGGACATTCCAAAATGGGCTGTAGTACTGCTTAAGCTAAATCCGATGTATTATATCGTTTCCGGATACCGGGATGCACTGATCAATAAAACGGCATTCTGGGAACATCCGGGACTGACATTGTGGTTCTGGGGAATCACGCTGTTTACACTTTGGGCGGGAACGACCGTATTTAAGCGTCTGCGTGTACATTTCGCAGATGTGCTGTAGGAGCATCGCAAGAATGAAAACTGTGGAATGAGGATAGTATGGATAATTTAGCAATCAGGGTAGAGGATGTCTGCAAAGTCTACAAACTTTATGATAAACCGTCTGACCGGTTAAAGGATGCACTTGGACTGGTCAGAAAGAACCGTTTCAAAGAACATCATGCGTTAAATCATGTGTCATTTGAGGTGAAAAAAGGTGAGACGATCGGCATTATCGGAACCAATGGATCCGGGAAATCTACCATTTTAAAAATAATTACAGGTGTTTTAAGTCCGACGAGCGGCGAGGTGGAAATCGATGGAAGGATTTCCGCACTGTTAGAGCTTGGTGCCGGATTTAATATGGAGTATACCGGAATCGAAAATGTCTATCTAAACGGTATGATGATGGGATTTTCCCGCGAGGAGATGGATGCAAGGTTAGATGATATCTTAAAATTTGCAGATATCGGTGATTTCGTGCATCAGCCGTGTAAGACCTATTCGAGCGGTATGTTTGTCCGGCTTGCGTTTGCGGTGGCGATCAATATTGATCCGGAGATCCTGATCGTGGATGAGGCATTATCGGTCGGAGATGTATTTTTTCAGGCAAAATGTTATAAAAAGTTTGAGGATTTCAAGGCGCAGGGAAAGACCATCCTGTTCGTCAGCCACGATATCAGCAGTGTGGCAAAATATTGTGACCGTGTCATCTTACTCAATAAGGGAGATAAACTGGCAGAGGGAAATGCCAAGGATATGATCAACCTTTACAAAAAGGTTCTGCTTAAGAACTCAGACAAGATCACCGGCGGTAAGATTTTAGAAAATGATGCGTCCGATGGAAAGAAGCTCTGGAAATCAAATTACCAGCTCAACCCGGATGTCAATGAATATGGAACCGGTGAGGCGGAGATCATTGACTTTGCGCTGATCGATGAATATGGCAATTATACGAACTGTATCCAGAAGGGGACTTCTTTTACCATCAAATCCAAGGTGAAATTCCTCTCTGATATACAGGATCCGATTTTTACTTATACATTTAAAACCGTACAGGGAACTGCTGTTACCGGAACAAACACGATGTTTGAAAAAGTGGGCATCGGGATGGCAAAGACAGGTGATACCTATGTTGCGACATTCCGCCAGAACATGGATATGCAGGGCGGTGAATATCTGTTATCCATCAGCTGCACCGGTTATGTCGGCGGAGAGTTCCGCGCGTACCACAGATTATATGATGTGGTCGGTGTGACGGTGGTATCCGACAAAAATACCGTCGGTTTTTATGATATGAATTCAGAAGTTACGATTGAAAAATGTGACGAATAGAAGAACGTAAAAGTGAGGAAGCAATGGGACATGTGAACGTGCCGGAGGGGCTGAAAGAGATCATACAACAGAATAATGAAAAAGCCTATCCGCAGATCATCATGGAACAGGCATCCTATCCGTACCTTTTTCATCTGTCGGATATCAGGGAGAACCTGATCGCATTTCTGCCGGTGACAAAGCAGATGCATGTTTTAGAGCGGAATGCAGGATGCGGTGCACTGACAGGAAAACTGCTTTCTATGGCGTTACATGTGACGGCAGTGGTGGAGAGTGAAGAGGAAGCTGACATTTTACGGGTGCGTTATGAAAATGCCGGCAATCTGACGGTTCTGGTTGTTCCGGCTTCGGATACAAAACCGGAAACAAATGTACTGTATCAGGATCAGGTCTATGACATGATATTGATTGCAGGCGAATTTTCAAAATTTCAAAATGAGCTTTCCTGTATGAGAGAACACTTATCTGACAACGGGAAACTTTATGTGGCGGATGCCAACCGTCTGGGACTGAAATATTTTGCGGGGTGTCAGGAGGAATACCGCGGGGGATATTTTGCCGGACTGGAAAATTATGATAAGGATCCGGAACGATTCACAGAGGATGACAGGCACGGTGAGGCGAGGGCCTATACCAGAAAAGAGTATGAACAGATCTTAAAAGAAGCAGGATTTTCGGGAATTTACAGCTATTACCCATATCCGGATCACAAGTTCCCATCCTGTATCTATTCGGATGAATATCTTCCGGGAAGGGGAGAACTTTCCGACAACCGGAGAAATTTTGACAGGGACAGATTACAGCTTTTTGATGAGAAAAAAGTTTTTGATACGGTTCTGGCAGAAGGGTTATTTGGAGAACTTGCCAATTCCTTTTTGATCGAGGCAGGAAATAGGACCGGAGAACAGCGTGTGATTTATTCAAAATATTCCAATGAGAGGGCAAGGCAGTTTGCCATCCGCACGGATATCTGCAAGAAAGCGGATGGAGAAAAAAGTGTCAGAAAATATGCACTTTATCCGGAAGGAAGAGAGCATATCTGTCATATGGAGAAGTCATACGAAAAATTGTCATCGTGCTATGCGGACAGTAATGGGAAAATCAGATTCTGCGCCTGTCATACAAAAAATGATGCAGCTGTATCCGGTTTTGATCCCGGTGTCACACTGCAGGATGTGATGGAGCGGGCGATTGAAAGAAATCAGACGGAACTGGTGAAGCGTATCCTTGATGATTATGCAAAACGTATCATGGAATATGGTGGAAAACACCTGTTTACGCCAACCGAAGATTTCCGAAAAGTGTTTGGAGAGGTTCATTTTACAGAGGAAACTGAAGCGGTGGATATATGCGATATCGATATGATATTTGCCAATATTTTGATTCCTGCAGGCAGTGAGATGAAAATAGAGGAAGCAGAATGGACAGTCATTGATTATGAGTGGACGTTTTTCTTTCCGGTACCAAAGTTATTTGTATTATACCGTGCACTTTATTTTGCATATTACCAGATCATGGGAGGAAAAGGCACTCCGCTGGATGAGCTGTTAGCAGCTTACGGAATCAGTAAGGAATTAAAAGAACAGTTTGGCAGGATGGAGGAGAATTTTCAGGCATATCTGGGAAAGGGCAGCGTTCCGGTGCGCAATATGCAGCGTGTGATGGGAACAAAGATCGTTCCCTTAGAGCAGCTGCTAAGGCAGGATGCAGGGAATGTACAGATAGAAGAAATGCAGAATGTACCTTTTAGAGTGCGGAAGATTCTGTATCACATTGACAGACAGGAATATCAGGATGGCAGTGTGGTCTGTTGTGGATGGGCACTTGCAAAGACATGGAATGGAAAGGTACTTCCAGTTGATATAAAAGCAGTGATGCCGGACGGCACTGTGGTCACAGCGGAATTGAAAAGATATCCGAGAGCGGATGTCGCCGATGCATTAAAACTGCGCCGGACGTGCGATGTGAACCTGAACCTGGGATTTGACTGTGTGTTTATTGTTCCGCGCGAAACGGAATGGAAACTGATTTTTTCGTTGGGAAAACGCAGTGCGGAATATTATTACCAGAATAAATGACAGGAAGAAACAGTGACACCTGGGCATGAAACCGGGGAAAAGGAACAGGAAAGGACTTGACATGTACCAGACAAGAGAAAAAATTCAGAGTATCATTTTACTGCTGGCGGATCTGATATGCTTTGCCGTAAGTTATTTCGGGGGCGGTTATCTGTGGCTGGTGGGTTATCGAAATGTATCCGTCGCAAATATGAAGATAGAGCTGATGGAGAGCTTTGGCATCGTAATGGTTGTTTACATGCTGGTAATGCTCTTTTCGGATATTGATAATCGTTTTATTGACCGAAGTGTATTTCAGGAGTTGTGGGCAGCAGTCAAAGCGAGCGTTGTGTTAGTATGTGTGACAGCGCTGACCATTTTTTTACAGCACAATAATGCGGAGGCTTCCCGAGGTGTTTATTTTTGTATTGCGCTGGTAAATATGTGCCTGTATTTTGGCATGCATATTATCATTAAATATTATCTGCTGCGTGTTTACCGCAACAAAAGAGCAAATAATCAGGTATTTCTGGTCACAACGGCAGAACGTGTGGAAGAGGTGATCGCGGATGCAGACCATTCCGGAGACTGGATCCATCGTCTTGCAAGTATTGCGATCATTGATGACAACCAGATTGGAAAATGGTATCATGGTGTTCCTGTCGTTGCCACTTATGATAATATGTTCCAGTATGTAAAAGAACAGATTGTGGATGAAGTTTTTATCAGTGTGCCGTATGAGACAGGAGATTCGCTTGCGGAGGTGGTCAACCGTTTTGAGGATATGGGGGCAACCGTACATGTCACGATTGAGATCTTAAACAAGTTTGATGATTACCATAAAACTTTTAATATGCTGGGAAATATACCGGTCGTCACATTTTCCAATCAGTCCTATGACTGGAAAATGCTTATGATCAAGCGTGTGATGGACATCGCAGGTTCGATCGTGGGACTTGTGATCACGGCAGTTGTGACGGTCTTTTTAGCACCGCCGCTTTTGATCGAATCTCCGGGACCTCTGTTTTTCGCACAGAAGCGTGTCGGTAAGAATGGAAGATTTTTTAAGATCTATAAGTTCCGTTCGATGTATAAGGATGCAGAGGAACGCAAAAAAGAACTGGAAAGCCAGAATGAGATGAATGGTCTGATGTTTAAAATGAAAGATGACCCGCGTATTACGAAGGTTGGAAAATTTATCCGTAAGACCAGTATCGATGAGCTTCCACAGTTTTTCAACGTTTTGAAAGGTGATATGAGTCTGGTCGGTACAAGACCACCGACAGTAGATGAGTTCAAACAGTATGAATCACACCAGAAACGCCGTTTAAGTGCAAAACCGGGCATTACCGGATTATGGCAGGTAAGCGGACGGAACGAGATTACTGATTTTGAGGATGTCGTGAAACTGGATGTACAGTATATTGATAACTGGAGTCTGGGACTGGATATCAAGATCATTTTAAAGACGATAAAAGTGGTGTTTGAAAAAGGCGGAGAATAGAAAGGAGACCTGATATGAATCAGAGATATGAGAGCAGAAAAGAATACAGTTTGATGGATGTGCTGCAGTATAACTTAAGAAAATGGTGGCTTGCGGCTGTCTTTGCGGCAGTTTTTGCAGTGATCGTCGGTGGATACAAGGCAAAAACCCTGATGCCTTATATTGATGCAGAAGTCTATGATGACAGAATGCAGGTGGAGACTTCGGTGCTTTTAAAAGATTATAATTCCGGAAGTACTGTGGAGCGTGGCAATGATATTATGAAAATTGCAAAGAGCAGCAGTGTGTACGACGAATTCTGTAAAGTGACAGGAATCGATCTGACAAAACAGGCATTTACGGATATGTTTGAGTGTGAACAGACAGAGGCATCGGACATTATTACTTTTTATGTGGTGTATCCGAGAACGAGCTGGGATTATACCGTAAATGACGAAGAGGAAGCGTATGCTTTTGTGAACGGACTTCTTCAGGCATTGGATACCGTGACAAAGAAACAGGTCGGCACACAGTGTTTTACTGTATTTGATGAACCGCAGTCCCAGAGAGAAGTGACAAAGCTTGAAACTTATACCATCTCCAGTTCTGAGTTCCGCCAGGGAGTATTAAAAGCAGTGATCGCAGGTATTTTACTTGGCATTATGCTTGAGGTTGTTTTATATACATTGTGGATGATGATTTATAAAAAACCGAAGGATGCACAGGAAGTGCAGGAATGTTTAGAGACACAGATCGTTGATGTGATCACAAAAAAGAATGAAGATGAAGAAACCTATAAAAAAGCGGCTATGTTTTTGAATGGACAAAAAGCAGAAGGATGCCTTACGATTAACTGTCTGCCGGTCGGAAGAACTGCGGATACCACAGCATTGCGTCTTGCGATGTGCTATGCAAATGAAAAGAAAAAGACTCTGCTGATCGACCTGAATGCAACTGACAGTGATGATGCATCTTTAAGTGCCTATGTTATGGGGAATACGACAGAATTAAAGTTACAGCAGATGAATGACTACTTAGACACCGTAAAGAGAAATTTGAAACAGGAACAGGGATTTGATCTTGTTGGAAATGAAAAGTTCAAAGAGCTTCTGGATCGCTTCTCAAAGCAGTATGAATACATTCTGGTCAATGGAAGGGATGTGTCGGCAATATCCGAAGGATATCAGACGGCATTGCTTTGCGACAGTAATCTTGTCATCTGCGGACGCAGAAATGTCAGAACGGAAGAACTTTATATGTTAAAGAATACGGCTGAGATCAACCATATCCATCTGGATGGAGTGCTGGTATATGATTTATAAGAATCTACTTTATACAGGAATGCTTTTCGTAGTACTTCCGGTCTGGTTTGGATTGTTGTGGGTATGGTATCTGAAAATAGAGGGAACGGTCAGAAAACTGTGCAACGCATGGGTGCTTGGACTTGCAAGCATGTTTGCATCGGGACAGATTTTGCTGGTGCCAATGATACTTGGCAAAAGGACGCTTACCGAGGCTGTCACACTTTGGAAGATATTTCTGGTGATTGTTTCCATTGTTATCATGGTAATTCTGATACGCAGATGTGGTATCTTAGTTACAGTAGAAAATAAGCTGGAAAACAAAAAAAAGAAAGCCGGAGCATGGAAAATCATTTTTGGAATTCTTGCAGCGGCGCTGATCCTTTTGCAGGCATGGATTCCGTATCATTACCAGCATATTGATGATGACGATGCAAGATATGTTTCGGAAGAAGTTTCTGCGGTTGTGCATGATACGCTTTTAGTGGATGATCCGATCACGGATGAATATATGTACTGGGATGTCGGGGAAGTAAGAAAAGATGTGACATCCCCATGGACGATGTATGTGGCAATGTGCTGTAAAATAACAGGAATTGCTCCGGCGGTGTTTTCACATACATTTTTTCCATTTTTTATGATCATCATCTGTTATGTGTTGTATGGAATGATCGGAAATGTACTGTTTCGCGGTGATGCGGAAAAAACAGCACTGTTTCTGATTGTTTTATCTGTGTTCCATATCTGGAATTTTACATCAACACATACACTGTCGGCGATGTTTTTATTGCGGATCTGGCAGGGAAAGGCAATCGTGGCGGGATTTATCCTTCCATTGTTAATGTATTTGTTTTATCAGATCTTTATGAGTGAAAAACAGAGTATGAAATGGGCGGCACCATTGTATGCCTTAAGTTTTGCGGCAGCTCTTTTATCGGGAATGGGAATTATTATGGCACCAGTTATGATGGGATTGTACGGACTTTTAGATGGTATTTACCACCGGAATCTGAAACGTATGCTCTGTATATGGATCGCAGCACTGCCGTGTGCTGTTTATATGATTTATTATACGGCGGGGATTTAAAAAGGAAAGAGAACGGATATGGCAGCAGATTTTTATTCAATACTGGACAATTTTAAAAATTTTATTGGCGGACGTACCGGACTTTTTCACTGGTGCCTGTTTTGTCTTGCAGTTGTAATGCTGTTTTTCCTGGGAAGAAAATATCAGGAAGAGAAACAGACCGTCCGGTTTCTGGTATGGCCGACAATCCTGGTACTGTTATTTTTATTTAATCCATTATTTTACCGTTATGTGGGAAGCCGTTTCTTTGCCGGTGTGTACTGGAGACTGTTCTGGATGCTTCCGGTTTCTTTCACGGCTGCGTATGTGGTGGTCTGGCTGGTGTGCCGGTGGAAAAAACAGGCAGTCCGT
>OHRR01001007.1_pt1 | contig 11762 bp, 7 predicted proteins | sample 1578501 | NCBI WGS metagenome assembly OHRR01 (sample SAMEA3879598, study PRJEB24766) | human gut metagenome | biome: human-associated habitat; feature: feces | place: USA | collected 1985/1987
GAACCTGAATCTAGCGCGTCTGCCATTCCGCCATCTCCGCTCGACAAAAGATATGATATCATAGGTTGACGGAAAATGCAAACACTTTTTTGAATTTTTTTCATATTTAATTTTTAAAAAGTTTTTTTCGGACAAAATCCGCCAAATTACGGCTTTCCGTATTTCTGAGCAAGTGCAAGATTCCTATAATCGGGTTCAGATGAAACCTCTCTTATAAGCTTTACAAACTTAGGAAGTTGATACCGCTGATCTTCACTAAGCAATTCAATTTCTATTGTTGCCCTGTCATTCCAGAACGGATAAACATCAAGTTCGCAGTAGGTGCTGTTGTCAACAATGCAATATCTGTCTTTACTGATGACGCCTGTAACATACTGCCTTTGAGCAAGGTACGAGTCGTATTGTTCTTTTGAGATATAATTTTCAATTTCGATCCGCTTAATATCCGATATTTTGATTTTTACAGTTTTGATATATACAGCCTTGTCACCCTCTCCCCTTTTGCGGATTCTGAAATATCCTTCCTCGGGAGTAGTGAGGTATGCCTGTGTAATAGGAATTCTGCGACAGGTTTTTATGCTGTTCAAAAATTCAATATCAGGATATTCAATCAAAAATTTTCTTTCAATTTCAAGCGGTTTCGGAATTCCGAGAAATGCGACAACCTCCTTGAGAAGTCTTTTCAGCTTAGTATCAAAGTCGGTAGAATTATCAATAATTCTCAGATGCGGTGTGCCTGTCCACACAGCCATAACGTCTGTGTCAACTTCTCTCGCTTTTTCAAGACTTTCTTCTCTGCGGAAAATATTGGTTTCTTTTCCGTAATACTCTTCTGCACCGTCTGCGGAAGTCACAAGATGAAATACTGCGTCATAAGAATTTCGTATTACATCTTCATTCAAATTGTGAATACCTGCATACTTTGCAAACTCATCTTCCGTAACATATGCTCTGCTGTCAAGCAACCCTCTGTCAAAAAGCAAAACCGCCTTTTCACAATCCATATTTTTGGCAATTTGCGTTTTTTCATTCTCCTCAGCAAGCTGAATTTCAAACAGTTCTCTGTGAAATTCATAGGAACCGACATTTTCGGGGGTTTTGCCCTCACTAAACAATCTGCTTGCAACCTCACCGATTGTAATTGTAGGAATATTAAGCTTTTTAAGCTCTTCGCTGATATATTTCAATGCGGAAGTCTTGCCGCCGCAAGGTCCTCCCGTCAATACTATTTTTACAACTTCAGCCATAAAATCACCCATGTAACTTAATAAATTAAGTATATATCCCAACAGCAATTTTTTTATTCTGTTGAAGAACATTATTGTTTGTTTTTGCCCTTTAAAAGATAATATCGGCAAAATGAAAGTTTCTTGTGCAGTAAAATTCATATTATACATTAAAAAGCGTATAAATTATCATAAAAATGGTGAAATATGCTGTTATAACATTGACAAGTTGCGTGTTAAAGTGCTAAAATATGTGTATAACCAATGAGGTTTTTTCTTATATTGAAAGGAAGTATTTATGATGGAAAAGCAGAATATTGACTGGGCAAACATTGGCTTCGGTTATATGCCCATCGGTGAAAGATTTGTAGCTAATTATAAAGACGGTAAGTGGGACAACGGCAGTATGACAGCCGACACCACAATTACTATCAGCGAATGTGCAGGCGTTTTGCAGTATGCTCAGACTTGCTTTGAGGGTATGAAAGCGTACACTACCTGTGACGGCAGAATTGTTGTGTTCAGACCTGACCTTAACGGACAGAGAATGGAGGACAGCTGTAAGCGTCTTGAGATGCCTGTATTTCCAAAAGAAAAGTTTGTTGAGGCTGTTTGCAATGTTGTTAAGGCAAATGCCGATTATGTTCCTCCGTACGGCACAGGCGCAACACTTTATATTCGCCCGTATATGTTCGGCAGCGGTCCTGTAATCGGTGTTAAGCCGTCGGCAGAATATCAGTTCAGAGTATTTACTACTCCTGTAGGTCCTTACTTCAAGGGCGGTGCAAAGCCTATTACAATTAAGGTTTCAGACTTTGACAGAGCTGCTCCTCACGGCACAGGTCACATCAAGGCAGGACTTAACTATGCAATGAGCCTTCACGCTATTGTTACCGCTCATGCAGAAGGTTTTGACGAAAATATGTATCTTGACGCCGCTACAAGAACTAAGGTTGAAGAAACAGGCGGTGCTAACTTTATTTTTGTAACAAAGGACAACAAGGTTGTTACTCCAAAGTCTAACAGCATTCTCCCCTCAATTACTCGCCGTTCACTTATGTATGTTGCTGAGCATTATCTTGGTCTTGAGGTTGAAGAAAGAGAAGTTTACTTTGATGAAGTTAAGGACTTTGCAGAATGCGGTCTTTGCGGTACAGCTGCCGTAATCTCACCTGTCGGCAAAATTAACGACCACGGCAAGGAAATTTGTTTCCCGAGCGGTATGGATGAAATGGGTCCGATTACAAAGAAGCTTTACGATACACTTACAGGTATTCAGATGGGCAGAATCGAAGCTCCCGAAGGCTGGATTAAGGAAATCAAGTAATCAATTTTATACATATAACAAGACGGTCTGCGAGAACAGACCGTCTTTTATTTGCAGTTTTTAATTATATTGTTGTAGGCAACATCCACGGCACACTCATCTGTATTACAATGTAACACATAAAATTTTGTATGCCGAATAAGATTATCGAGATTTGAGAGCAAGGACATTCCATCTGACTTATTCACAAATTTGACAGTTGATTTGTAGAGCCTTTGTACAATCTCATTTGTGTCGGGAATTGTAACAAAATTATCGTCTGAGCGTTCTATGAATATTATAGCGCCTACGGGAACGGTTTCGTTGTTAGCAATTCCGCTTCCGCCGTCAAACGGAGTTCCGCAGCATAGTGGGACTTCGTTTTTAATTTTCACAACAGGCTTATCGTCATTGAGAATATGAGCTTTTGAGCCGAATCTTTTCAGCCACATCTTTGTATGAGTGGATTTGCCGACGCCTGAATCGGCGGAAAACAAATACGCTTTTCCGTCAAAAACAAGTGCTGAGGAATGCACAAGCATAGCGCCACGGTGAATTATTTTGCGGTTAAAAATTGACGCCGTTGCAAATTCTTCGGCTTCATCAATGGTTGAACCTTCAACCATACGGCTCAACAGGGAATTTAAGTATGAGTCTGACGGTATTGCAGAAAAATCTGCACTTCTCTCCCCTTCATACAAAAACGGTTCGCACAATTTTTTTAAGTAATCAAATTTTGGTTCAATTTCAACGATAAAATCAGCTATTAAGAATTTTGGCAAAGCGTCCTCCGAAATAAAACAGACTCACAAAAAGTGAGCCTGTTTTTTATTGGTTAGTTTAAATGAACGATAAATTTCTGAATTTCCGTTGCGTCAACTACCGTGATGTCACCATCGTTGTTATAATCGGCAAGATGTTTTTGTTCTGCCGAAAGTTCAACAATACCGACAACATACTTCTGGATAAGAGTTGCATCTAAAATATCAATCCCGCCATCCATATTAACATCACCGATATCATAAGCAGAAATGCCCTCAAACGGAATATTGTTAGCCTTTGCATATTCCTCAGCATAAGAACCATAGCTGCCCTTGATTGTTACATTCGGAGAGTTTCTGAAAGCGTTAGAAGCAATAGAAGTCACGGATGTAGGAATATACACCTCTGACAGTGATGCACATTCAGCAAAAGCACTCTTACCAATCGCACTTGTACCGGCAGGTAAATATACCTTGTCTAAAGAAGTACAATTGTAGAACATCTGATCGGTAATTTTACTCGGCACACAGTTAAAGGTAACAGATTTCAAACTTGTGCAATTCTGAAATACGGCAGCACCAAAATCTCTCACCCAGATAGGAATTGAAATTGATTTAAGTGAAGTACAACCGTAAAAAGAATCAGTACCGATTCTTCTAAGATATCTTGCTTCGTTAAGCCTGACCGATGTTATTGCGGTCTTTCCCACAAAGGCAAAATCAGAAATTTCCGATACAGACCAGCTTTGAAGCTTAAGTGGAAGAACAATATCGGTCTTATCACCTTTATATCCGGTTACGCTCGCATTACCGTCGGAAACAGAATATACAAAGCCGTCGGTTTCATATGAAGCCGCAGAAATTTGAAATGTAGAAATCAGCACCAATAAAAATGCGAAGAGAAAAGCAGAAATCTTTTTTATCGAAACAAAAAACTGTTTATTCCTCTTCAAAACCATCAATCTCATTTCCATAATTCTTCTTATCCTCAGGCGTATCATCAAGACTACCGGTCAAAATTATATCCTCAAATTTAAACTTAACAAGCTCAAATTCAGGAGAGAAATATTCTTTTTTCATAAATAACTCCTTAATTCATTCTGTATGTGCAACAGTTGCCTGCTGCACATACAAATTAAAATTTATTATGACTTGTTTGCAATATCATAAAATGTGAAGTAAACCGGATTGCTAAGTTCAACAACCGTTTTACCACTTGCATCGGTATACTGGATATATGTATAGAGTCTAAATACACAATTGTTATTACCTTTGACATTGTTAAAAAGAGTATAATACTGAAGTCTGTTCTTGTTATCAAGTTTACTATTATCAATCTGTTGTTTTACAGACTTAATCGTAGATTGGTCGTTTTTAATTTTATTGATTGCATCTTTTTTAGCATCATCAAGTTCAGGCTTATACTTATTAGCATAATGATTCAAATCGGTTATATATCCAGTACCAGTCTCATTTTTATCAAGATCTAACCTCTGAATAAGAACACCTGCCTTAACATTTTCGCTGTTAGGATCAAATACATTGAGCTGTTTGCCGTTATAGAAGAAGTTAAGTACAAAGTCAGCGTAAAGCTTGTCTTCACCTTTAACCTTAATAAAATCATCAGCTTTATCAAGTGTAGTCATACTATCAGCGTTAAATCCTGCAAAATTGGAATTTGTATCAGCTGTCCACTGATTTCTTGTTACTTCCATAAACTGAGTTGAAGTAGAAACTTCCTTAACAGATGCAACCGGAGTTGAGCTTTTTCCATAAACAGGAACTATCCAACAGTTATCATAGGCTACATAGCTGAAATGTCCTTCACTGTTGTATGCTTTAATAACAAGATTTTTACATTCCGGATCGGAGTAGATTGCCCAATACATAAACTGATTATCTTTATATGTTTTCGGAGCAGTGATATCATAAGTATAAGTTCCGTCACCATTTGATGTATAGAATACTGAACCGTAAGGTAATTCAGCTGAACCACCTTTTTCGTAAGGAACAAAAGCACCAGCATCATTTATAAGCGGAGTAGGTTTACCGTTCTTGTCACGGAAAACATTAAGGTGGATTGTTCTGTCTGACTGAGTTGAATTAACAACAGCTGATGCTATTGACTTACTATCTGATGAATCGAAAGCGGTATTGCTAACAGGAATTTCATTCCAAGTAAGATTCTTTGTAAAGTTTGACTCATACGGCGCAAGAGAAAGGATAAAGCTATTTGTAAGAGTTACCTTTACAGAATGTGATTCTACACCTTCAACATTAGTAGCATTCTCAACAAATGTGTATGATGAAGTGTCTTCGGGATCAACATAACCTGCCTTGTTGTAATACTTTTGATCACCCATTCTGTCAGTGTAAGAGAACTGAACCTTATACGGTACTTTAATAGAAGTAATGTCAGAATAGAAATTATAATATACTGTTCCCGCATTATCACCAATAAGAGTATCCTTATGATTATTATAGTATTCATTAAACGAGAACGTATATTCTAATTTAGTTACAAGACCTTCTTTTCTGTCTCCGCTAACAACTGGTGTAGAAGTAGGTTTAAAAGCAGTTATATCTGTTGTGTTTTCAGCAGAATAGTAACCATTGAAATTATAAAGGTTCTTTGTTGTTGTGTAAAGAGTAACAGTTACAGTAAGACCTTCTTGCTTTGCTAATTCAGCAATCTTAGTCTTATCGATTGAAGCTGTGCCGGCAATTTTGCCTGAATCAAAAAGAGATTTACCCGTGCTGTCTTTAACAACAACCTGAATTTCTGTAGTGGCTTTACCGCCGCCTGCATTTGTTCCGTTGTACAATGAATGGTGGAAGGTCATTGAACCGCCCGGAGTTTTGATATAACGAGCAACAAGCGTTACATCTGAATTTTGTGTAACTGCACCTGTCAAACTGCTCATATTTGAAGGATTGATTGCCTTGTAATCACCATCAATAAGGCGATACCAACCAACAAATGTGTATGCTACAGTTGAAGTTGCAGTAACTTCAAACTTATAATCCTGAGTATTATCAGCAAAAGTTTCAAGTTTTCTTACTTTATCCTTAGGATTGGTAAAGTATGCACTTGCTCCTGTTGTCGTACCGACAATTGATGAAGCATTTTCATCAGCAAATGTATCTTCATGGAAACCGCCTACTTTGTAGTCATCAAGGGTATTTGCATACTGAATCTTGATTTCACCGGTGATTTCCTGTTGACTCTTAGTATAGTACCAACGACCGTCAAGACGATTGCCATAATCGGCACCACCTTTGATAGCTGCCTCAAAGTTAATCTGAGCATAAAAACCTTTATAATCATTATATAAAGTTTTAAATGTTGCCCAATAAGTATCTCTATCTGTCTTGCCAGGGAGGAAGTCAGCAGGAGTTGATGCAGAATCAATGGCTTTTTTTATTTGCGCATCGGTCTTGTCAAGGGCATACAAGAGAGCTGATGAAGGAATAGTAGCCACTCTTTTGCCAGCCTTGTTATAAATGCTCCACGCAGTTGCATATTTACCGATGTAGTTATTCTGATAACCGTCCGAAATAATTGACAGACACTTATCCTTACTGGTTACACTATCAGTATCCTTATAGTCAAGCTTCTCATTACCAATTCTATTACCAAAAATATCTGTCGGATAATTCTGGTAGTCGAGGAATACTTCCCAACCATCAGCATCAGTATCAGAAGTATCTAATGTATCTTCTGGTACATTATCGTGTGTATTATACTTAAAACGATAAATAATGTTATCAGCATTAACACTGCTATCAGCTATCTTAACAAAATCATCGTAGTCGTATGTCTGTGCATTATCACTTTTTTGATCTTTACCGTTATAAGCACTATGAACATCATCCCAAACATAGTTATTAAGCGTCATACCTGTAATTTTTTCTGTGGTACCACCATTGACTATATATTTAGGAATCTGAGTAAAGATAGAACCGTTGTAGTCAACCATTGGTTGTCCGGGGTAATAGCCTAATGCTTCTAATGTTGTAGTACCACTACCATAATATACATAACATGAAGGAGTATTGCCCCAAATTTGTTTTGCAGAATCGTAGTTCTCAATGTAGAAATATACGCAGTTATCATCATTTTTGAGGAAATACACAGGAGTGATTTCAAGCTTTGAACCATAAATCTCTTGATTTACTTCAAAAGTATAAGTATATACATCACTACTATGAGCTTTACCGTCAGTCTGTGAAAGAACTCCGCCAAAGATACCGTTTACGCTGAATCCCTTAACATAGTAATCACTGCCCTTGTGACCTGCAAAGGTTGCCGTAGGGTCAATTGTGGTCGTAACGGTTACCGTTGAGCCATTAGGAACTCTTTTAGCAGTAACAGCACGATTTTTAAGATCAATCTTGTATGAATCAGATGCAGTAATTATTTTATCATCAGGAGTTGTTATTGAAAGAGTTGTATCACCTAAAACAGCAGTTGTTTTACTGGCATCAGTATCAGTATAGCCCGCACGAATTGTACCGTCTTTTGCCGTGATTTCAACAGTATCAGCAGGTGCTACATCAAAAGTAGGCTCACAAGAATAAGTTACTTTCCTATTAGGAAGATCAATACCTGAAACAATAATTTTGAATCCAAGCAAATCAGCATTTTCATTCCAAATTTTTGGAACCCTTGTATTACCTATACCACTAATATCACTATTGTTGCTTTCAAAATAAAATTTGTTTTGAGCGACTTCATTAATTGTTACATTGGTTTCTTCACGTGTAACGCCGTTTGTTGTATTACTTGTAGAGAATACAAAGTAACAATTTTCTTTCGTACCTATCTTGTCAGTTGCAACATCAAAATTTGCGTAATACTTACCATCATCCTTTAAATAAAGCTCTTTAGCTTCGTACTTGGAAAATGAAGCATTTTTTCCCCAAAGGATATAGTAGCCGGATGGTGTACCTGAATCTTCTACTTTAAAGTTAGCGGTTACGGTTGTGTTGTTGTTGACTGTAATTGTATACGGATTAGTTGTTGGAGAAACTGATGCATCGTTTACAGTCCAGCCGGTAAATGTGTAACCTTTGCTTGGAGTTGCAGTGAATGTTACTTCATCGCCCACTTTTACTGTTCCACCGGAAGTGAAATCAGCACCGTTGTGTTTAGCGGAAACAGTACCGTAATCACTGTTATTTGAACTGAATGTTACTTTAACCGGATTGGAAACAGTTTGAACCATATCTACACTAAATGTTTCTACACCGGACACAGCCGTAAATTTTGCACCGGTTTCAGTTTCACTTTTCGTTCCGTATGTAATTTTATTGAGAGTATAACCGTTTTCACCCGTAACATTAACCGTGAATGAAGATCCTACTTCGATATCAAATGAATCACCCTCGTTGTAGGTTTTAGAATTTGCAACAGCTGTTACAGTTGCGTTATCAACTGTAGGAACTTTAATTTTTACGGTTTCGCTCGGTTCAGGAGAGCCTTCTGTCACAGTAACAGACTTACCACCGTCAAATGTAAAAGAGTATGAACCGTTTGTTTTTACAGAAATATAGTAATAAAATACCGGCTCTGTCTGATTAGGCTCAGATTCCTTAGGAACATAACGTTCTTGTGGAGCACTAGAACTAAAATTACTTGCACATGTAGAACAGTCAACTGTTACTTCATTTTTAGCTTTCCATACCGTATTACGATAAGGTATCTCAGCATTCTTATTCACTAAGAAATAGAAATTACTGCCGACATTGACAGGAAGATTACTCACATAATAGCTTGAACCGTTTTGAGTCATACGCACTGCTTTCCAATTTCCAGAATACTGCTGGATATTATCATTAGTAGAATACCAAAAATAATAATCACCCGTAACAGGCTGAGTTGTTTCAGCAGAAGAATCTGTTGCTGTTGTAGGCTCAGTAGGTTCTATGGGCAAACTAAATGTCGCATACATCTTTTTATCTTTAGAATCAAAAATAATATAATACTCAGAAGATTGAGCGGAAATACTCGCATTATTATTGTCATCGCCTGAGAGTTTACTAATTTCAATTTCAGAATTTTCCTTTACATTATTTGCACCGTAATTACTTGAATTTTCCCATACAGTTCCGTCAGATATCTTAAAATTGTTAGTTTTTGAAAAATTATTTGACTTATAATAATACAATGAAGTGCCGCTTATCGGTGTCATTTCTGTGGTATTCCAATTATTTTCAGAGCCACGATAATAATATTGAATATCAACAGCATTAACTGTTGAAACAGTGCCGATAAGCATTGTTGACAGGAGCATCATTACCGCAAGGATGACGGAAATAGTGCTTCTGCCTAAATGAGAAATTTTTGTTTTCATAAATATTACCTCCATAACCGAATATTTTGGTTTTGGTTAGGTTCGAGTTCGACCTTTACCGCCTGACCAACGGTGAAACATAATCGGCAAAGCCACGGGATTTTGTTGCTAATTTACAAAAAGTGCCGTGTCTTTAGCTAAAAAATGTGTCCTTGAGCTTGTTTCAGTCAAAATGTGAACACTAACCCATATTCTTTATAGTAGATTATACCATTTTAGATTGATTTTTTCAATTAGGTTGCAATAATTTTATTGTGTTTGTTTAATGTGATAGTTTTGTGTTTGTTTTTACATTCAGTTTTGCCGTTTTGACAAGATAATTTTATGTTATGCACAAGTTATGGTGCGTTTTTTGTAGAATTCGTCTATATATCGGTGTTTTTAATTATTCCGATTAAGAAATTGTTATGCCGTGTACTACAAATTTGATAATGCTATTTTGCTGAAAGTTCAATATTTGAATGTTGTAAAGTAACATTATAAAATCAGTTTGACGGAAAATTTACCGCCTTTGCGTGACGGCAGTCCAACGGACACAGCTACGGATAACCGTGCATAGTTTAATATACAAATAAAAATGCCCGACTGTGGTATCGGGCATTTTGTTTGAGATTATATGATTTTTGATTATTTATCCTTACTTAAAAGCATACGGTCGTTTTCAAGCTTTGAACCGCTTGCTTTTTCAAACATCTCGAGGAGGTGTTCAACCGTAAGATTTTTCTTTTCTTCGCCTGAGATATCGAGGATAATTTTGCCGTCACTCATCATAATAAGACGGTTGCCGTGAGTAATTGCGTCATGCATATTATGAGTTACCATAAGTGCCGTAAGGTTGTTTTCAGCAATGATTTTGTCGGAAAGTTCAAGCACCTTTGCGGCTGTTTTCGGGTCAAGGGCGGCTGTATGCTCGTCAAGCAGGAGAAGCTTTGGCTTTTTGATTGTTGCCATAAGGAGTGTTATTGCCTGACGCTGACCACCTGAGAGAAGTCCTACTTTTGAGGACATTCTGTCCTCAAGTCCGAGGTCGAACTCTGCAAGCATCTGACGGTAACGGATTCTTTCGTCAGCCTTTACACCCCACGAAAGTCCTCTTTTTTTGCCTCGTCTTGCGGCAATTGCGAGGTTTTCTATAATTTCCATATCGGCTACCGTACCTGTCATCGGGTCCTGAAATACTCTGCCGAGGTACGGCGCTCTTTTATGCTCTGGCAATGCTGAAATATCCTTGCCGTCAATGAGAATCTGACCGCAGTCAACAGGCCATACACCTGCAATTGCGTTGAGTGTTGTTGACTTGCCTGCACCGTTACCGCCGATTACCGTACAAAAATCGCCGTCATTGAGGGTGAGATTAACTCCGCAGAGCGCCTGCTTTTCGTTTACTGTGCCTTTATTAAAGGTTTTCCATACATTCTTGATTTCAAGCATTCTTAACCCTCCTTCTGTGCGTTTTTAGCATTCATCTTTGCAACTTTCTTGAATGAAGTCTTTCTCTTTTTCTGTAGATACGGAACTGCAAGGAAGATTGCAACGATAATTGCCGTAAAGAGCTTTGTATCATCTGTCGGCATCTTGAGCCAAAGTACGATGCCCATTGCGATATAATAAAGAATACCGCCGACAATTACAAAGAGCATTCTGATGATGAAATTCATGTGCTTGCGGAAAATTGCCTCACCGAGAACTTCTCCGATGATTACAGCGGCAAGACCGATTACGATTGCGCCTCTGCCCATGTTGATATCCGCAAAGCCCTGATACTGAGCAAAAAGTGAACCCGAAAGTGCAACGAGTCCGTTTGAAAGTGCAAGAGCAATTACCTTTGTAAAATTGATGTTAATGCCCTGTGCCTTGCTCATTGCAGGGTTTGAACCTGTTGAACGGATTGTTGAACCCTGTTCCGTGCCGAAATACCAATACATTGCGGCAATTACAACGGCACAAATTCCAAGACCTACGAGAATTGCCATATTTATATTGCTTGCAGAAACAACAAGCGTATAGTTTCTGTAGCTGATTGGGAGGTTTGATTTTCCCATAATATTCAGGTTAATTGAATAAAGAGCAATCTGTGTGAGGATACCTGCGAGAATGTCGGGGATTCCGAGAA
>OHRR01001035.1_pt1 | contig 11246 bp, 8 predicted proteins | sample 1578501 | NCBI WGS metagenome assembly OHRR01 (sample SAMEA3879598, study PRJEB24766) | human gut metagenome | biome: human-associated habitat; feature: feces | place: USA | collected 1985/1987
GATAACTCCACTCATCAGCTGTCTCAAATAATTGTCATATAAAACAGGACGGATTGCAGCAGCTTCTTCGATTAACTGCGTATTTGCATGCAGTGTTTCCTGGAGCTGGTCATCTAAATGAAGAATCGGGCGCATATTGTTGCGGACTAAAATAAATATCATGATAAGTCCACCGATGATTGCTGCAAAAAGGATCAGCAGAAAAATAAACTGATAATCGGATGGATAAATGGATTCCGGCTGTACCAGATAGAAAGTCCAGTCATTTGTTTTTGATGCGATCCGCATAATATGTGTGTCATTGTGAACACAGGTATTATTGTCATCATAGGATAAGGATAATACGGATTCGGTAAGCGTATTTAAATCTTTTTCAGATGATGTATTCTTATCTTCGGACAGGGAAAACACTGTGCGTCGACTGCAATAATGTAACCGGTATCACCTAAAGAAACACCGCTGAAAATTTTGCGTAAGGTCTGCTCATTGATATGGAAAGCAACGGTAGCAGGAATATCTTTGTAGGTCAGTACGTCCATATTTAACACATAAAGATATGCGTTACCGCTTTCGGGAAGCATAAAATCCGAAAGTGGATAAAGGGCAGAATCTTTTGTCAGATTGTTGTTGAGCAGATCATGCCATTCATTAAAATTTGCCCCGGAAGATAAATAGTTTCTTATATAATAAAGCTGTTCGGAATTGAAAGTGTTTACACTGATAATATAGCCGCTATTTCTCAGATAAACAAAATAGGTACTGAAAGGAAGCTCATTGTAGGAATACATATAAGAGGCAAGGGACTGCTTCATGGTAAGACCTGACAGATAAAAATCATTATCGTCTGTGGACTTCATCGTTGCAAGACGGTATAGTTTGGTATTCATGCTGAGCTGTCTTGTGATAGAATCCATGGTTGTGAAATTATTATCTAAAAGTGAAACGGCACTTTCAAAGGTAGACTGATCCTGATTCCAGAAATCCTCTTCAGAGCGTGTTGTTGAGACACGGTGGAGGTGTACCATCAGAAGTAAAATGATAAGTAAAAAGACACTGTATGTAATAGCAAAGCGAATCATGAGAAACGTAGTGGATTCATTTTTTGCTGTGGCATCCGCTGGTGGATTCAAATTTATTCTCATAGGTATTAAATGTCCTTTTTTCATGTTTTTTAATCGTACGTTTTCTATTTTATCATAATATGAAAAAAATACAACAAAAACTCAAAAACCCAGTAAAATCAATGGTTTGCGTAGTGTTAAAACAAATTTTGTACCCCCTGTCAAATATTGTTTCTTGCTGAAAATCCCATAAGATGGTAATGTATGAGCAAGACATGAAAGCACTTACATCAGAGCAGTGTCGAAACAAATTTTTCCTAATAAGGAGGTTCTTATGAAAAAGAAGGTAGTATCAGTCCTTATGGCTGCCGCTATGGTAGCTGGTATGGCAGGATGCGGTTCCAGCAATACTGGTAACGCAGGAACAACAAATTCAAATGCTTCTACTAATAATGAAGCAACCACAGAAAGCGGTGATGCTTCCGCAGATGCAGCAGCAACCGATTCTGATGTTGAGAAACCAGAAGAAATCACCATTATGGTAGATGGAACTGTTTTCACACAGGAAAACGGACAGGCAGAGTTCATTGCCAAATTAGAGGATCTTCTTGGAATGAAGATCAATGTGATCCAGCCGGATCATGATGCTTACTACGATGTAGTAGGACAGACGGTTGCAAGTGGTGACTGGCCAGATGTTATGATCTTATCTTCAACCTATTATGCAGGTTATGCAGAGCAGGGAGTTCTGTGGGATATGACAGACGCTTATGCATCTTCTGATTTAAAAACAAGACAGGATGCATACGGCAGCACAGGAGTTATCGATGGTGTAAGACTTGATGGTAAGTTATACGGTATGCCGGCAGCTCGTGGTAACGGATGTGTTACATATGTTAAGAAAGCATGGTTAGACAACTGCGGACTTGATGTTCCGACAAACTATGATGAGTATCTTGCAATGCTCGAAGCATTTACAACCGGTGACCCGGATGGAAATGGTGTAAACGGAGATACCTACGGTGTATCTGCTGCTGGTTTCATCGGAACAGAGGCTCCATATACAAACTACTTACCAGAGTTCTATCAGGATGCAAATCCAAGCTTCTATAAAGCAGAAGACGGAACATGGAAAGATGGATTCACAGAGGACTCTATGAAGAGCGCACTTGAGAGAATGGCAGCTGCTTACAAAGAGGGCGTGATTGATCCTACCACATTAACAAATGGTACATCTGACTGCCGTAACAAATTCTATGATGACAGCTTTGGTGTATTTACTTACTGGGCAGGTACATGGGCAACCAACTTAAAGACAAACCTTGAGGCAAACGGTAAAGGCGGTGAGTTAGTAGCATTACCTCCGATCGCTGAAGTAGGTCAGTACCTTGACCGTGTTCCACCAGTATGGTGCATCACATCTGCATGCGAGAACCCGGAAGGCGTATTCAAATACTTCATCGAGCCGATGCAGGATGGCGGAGACGTTCAGTTCTTATGGACATACGGTGTAGAAGGCATTCACTGGTCAACAGCAGCAGAGACATTATTTGCTGGAACAGAGAACGAGAAAACATATGCTGATGGTGAGTTCCATATGTTAGAGAACCGTGAGAAAGAGGGTACACAGTACACCAAAGCTCACATCGATCCAATGCTTGCTTTAGTTGAGCTTGCAAACGATCCTCAGGAAGAATCTGTAGCAGCAGAAGCAAAAGAGTCTGCACAGTTATTCAATGATAACTGCAAAGCTGCTGATCTTGTTCCTACCACAGATGAGATGAGCGAGTACAATGGTGATTTAACAACATTAAAGAACGAGCTGATCGCAAAAGTTGTTATGGGCGAGTTAACTGTTGATGATGCATATGCACAGTTTGAGTCAAATCACGGTGCAGAGTGGTCACAGGCAATCGTTGATTCTTTAAACAAATAATAAAACTTTCCGGTAAACGGAACTAAGAACTATGATTGGTGTCCTGGCTGCGGATATCCGCAGCCGGCACAGATCATGGATCACAAATTCATGTTTGATTGAAAAGGAAGAACAGATATGAGAAAAAGTAATGAAAAATCAGCCGTAACGGCTACAACCGGTGGAAAGAAGAACCACCTGGCAGCAAAAATCTATAAATACAGAGGATTCTATCTGATGTTTCTTCCTGTATTAATTTTTGCATTAATATTCTTTTATTTGCCAATGCTTGGAATCCGTTTCGCATTTACCGATTATAACGGAATCAAAGAGGCAAGTTTTGTTGGTCTCAAAAATTTTCAGAAAATGTTTTCCATGCCAAATTTCTGGACGGCATTCTGGAATACCTTACAGATTAGTATTATCAAATTGTTTTTGACAACAGCAGCAGCTGTTATTGTTTCTATCTTTTTAAATGAGATTGCAAATATTCATTTTAAAAAGATCGTGCAGACAATTATTTATCTGCCACACTTTATGTCATGGGTAGTTACCGCATCCGTCTTTACTTTGATCCTGGCACCGACAGCAGAAGGTCTTGTAAATACATTCCTGATCAACGCTGGTGTACTTGATTCCGGAATTTATTTCCTGGGGGATTCAAAATGGTGGAGACTTGCGTACTATATCATTAATATTTGGAAAGAAACCGGTTGGCAGACCGTTATCTTTATGGCAACGCTTGCCGGAATAAATACAGAGCTTTATGAAGCTGCAGCAATGGATGGTGCAGGACGCTGGGGCAAGATGAGATATATTACTTTCCCGGCTTTACAGAATACGATCCTTACTGTTTTGATCTTAAACCTTGCAAAGGTTATGAACCTGTTCGAGTCCGCATTCGTAATGCAGAACGATGCTGTTTTAGGTACTGCAAACGTACTTGAAACCTATATTTACTATCAGACCTTCAACAGTGGTGCGATTCCAAATTACGGTTATACGACAGCCGTTGGTCTGTTCAAATCTCTGGTTGGTTGTGTACTGGTACTGTTCTGCAATCACTTAAGCAAGAAAGTACGTGATGGACGCGGAATCGTCTAGGAAGGAGCAGCAGATATGAAAAGCAAGAAAAAAATAGAAGTTTTCCCGATCGTAAACGGGTTAATATTTATCATCTTAAGTTTACTGATTATCATCCCGATGTGGAAAGTATTAGTTGACTCATTCGATTTAAAAACCGCATATGGTATGAAATTATGGCCGGAGGAATTTGGTCTTGCAGGATACATTTCCGTATTCAAAAACCCTACGCTGTCCCATCCGTTAATGATTTCTGTAATCACAACGATTGCAGGTACGATCATCGCCTTGATTTTATCTACATTTGGTGCATATGTACTGATCCAGTGGGATATGCCGGGACGTAACTTATTTGCAAACTTATTACTTTTTACCATGATTTTCCAGGGTGGTATGATTCCTACCTACCTCGTATTAAAATCATTACATTTAACCAATACCATCTGGGTCGTTATCTTATTCCCGGCACTGAACGTGTATAACCTGGTATTGATGAGGAACTTCTTCGAAGGTATTCCTGCCAGCCTGTTTGAGTCGGCAACACTTGACGGATGTACGCCGATGCAGACATTTATCCGTATCGTACTTCCAATGTCAAAAGCAGCATTGGCATCTATCGGTCTTATGTTTGCCGTTACATACTGGAACGACTATACTCATTACAAACTTTACATTACAGATTCAAACCTTTACAACTTCCAGATGAAGTTAAGAAGTATCATCATGGGTAGTGATCTTCCACAGGCAAACGGTGGTGCAACAGAGAACACCGTAAAGAATGCGGCGATCATTGTTATCATCATTCCTTTCATGATCGTATATCCGTTCTTACAGAAATACTTCGTAAAAGGTGTAAATATCGGAGCTGTAAAAGAATAAGGAGGAAATGTTTGTATGACGACCATTTTCTGGGCAGGAGATTCTACCGTACAATACAATGACATTCTTACATTTCCGCAGACCGGCATAGGACAGGTGATGAACCTGTTCCTAAAGCCGGAGGTGCGGGTGGAGAACCATGCCAAAAACGGCAGAAGCACAAAGAGCTTTATCGATGAGTCGAGACTGACACCGATTTATGACAAAATTACCGCAGGAGATTTTCTATTTATCCAGTTTGGACATAACGATGAGAAAAAGAATGATCCGGAGCGGTATACAGATCCACATTCCGATTACATGGTGAATCTGGAAAAATTTGTAAATGCAGCAAGAAACAAAGGAGCATGGCCGGTTTTTATTACGCCATTAGAGCGCAGATGTTTTATTGATGAGGAACATTTAGATATCGGAGAACATACCGATTATGTGGCAGCAATGAAACAGACGGCTGAAAATTTAAATGTTCCGCTGATCGATCTTTACAGCATGAGCCGCGCGGAAATGCGAAAGGCTGGAGCTGAGAAAACCAAAGAATGGTATATGCATCTGCCGGCAGGTGTTTATCCGTCCCATATGGACGGGCTGACCGACAATACGCATCTGAAATATATGGGTGCCGTTGTCTATGCAGGATGTATTGCGAGAGGTTTAAAAGAACTTGGCGGTATCTATAGTGATTTATTAGTGGCTTGGGAGTGATCCCTTGCCATTTTTGTATCAGGAAATAAAACCAGTGTTTAGGAGGATTTGAGGGTTATGTCATTATTATGGAAATCAGATCAGGAAGATGGAACTTATAAAAACCCGATACTTTTTGCAGATTATTCCGATCCGGATGTGATACGCGCAGGGGATACCTATTATATGACGGCGTCCAGCTTTAACTATGTGCCGGGACTGCCGATCTTAACATCAAAAGATCTGGTAAACTGGGAACTGAAAAATTATGCGATCGAAAAGATCGATGAGCCGGGCTATGATCTGCCGCAGCATGCAAAGGGCGTCTGGGCACCTGCGATCCGTTACCATGAAGGATATTTTTACATTTACTACGGAATGCCGGATGAGGGTATTTACATGGTGCGCGCAAAAGATGCACTTGGGACCTGGGAAAAACCGGTACTTGTGTTAGCCGGAAAAGGTCTGATCGATTCCTGCCCGTTCTGGGATGAGGATGGAAATGCATATATCATCCATGGTTATGCGAAGAGCCGTATTGGATTTAAGAGCCATCTTGGCATATTCCCGATGTCATGGGATGGAACAAAGGCGACGGGGGAGGACCATATCCTCTACTGTGGACTTAAGACACAGCCGACGATTGAGGGACCAAAGGTATATAAGCGAAACGGATATTATTACATTTTTGCTCCGGCAGGCGGTGTAAAGACCGGATGGCAGGTGATTCTGCGCTCAAAAAACATTTACGGACCGTATGAGGAGAAAAATGTGCTTCATCAGGGGAACAGTATCGTAAACGGACCGCACCAGGGAGCACTGGTAGATACGGTAAACGGCGATGAATGGTTCCTTCATTTTCAGGATCGCGGACTTTACGGACGTATTGTCCATATGCAGCCGGTCGTATGGGAAAATGACTGGCCGGTCATGGGGATCAATGCAGTGGATGGCTGTGGGGAACCATGTATCATCCATAAAAAACCAAATACCGGAATCACAGAGAAACCTTGTTACCTTGCGGCGGGAGATGACTTTTCATCGGAAAAACTCGGCTTGCAGTGGCAGTGGATTGGCAATCCGAAGGATGATTTTTATTCTTTGAAAGAGAGAAAGGGATTTTTGAGATTATACTGTAAAAATCCATCCGGAAAAGCGGAGCCGATCCTCTGGGAGTGTTCGAATGTGCTGACGGAAAAACTGGTCTGCCCATATTTTAGAGCGTCTGTCTGTGTTGACATTTCAGCATTGTCTGAACAGGAGCAGGCGGGAATGGTCATGATGGGCGGTCACTATGCATATCTTGCAGTCCGCATGATCAGAGGTCAGAAACGTCTGATCCTTGGAAAATCTTATGACGGTGAGGATGGAATGCGCGAGAAGGCAGAGCAGCTTTTGGTACTGCCGGAGGGACAGGAAAAAGTTTATCTGATCTTTGCGATGCGCGAGGAAGATAACGGTAGTGTATTTCATTGTTATTATTCACTGACCGATGATACGGATCCAGCTTCCTGGACGGAGGTGCGGGCAGAGTTCACACCGTCTGACCATACCTGGGTCGGCGCAAAGATCGGTCTGTTTGCGAATATTGTTGGCGATAAAGAAGCCGGCGGTTATGGGGATTTTGAATATCTGCACGTAGAGGCATTAGAAGATTAATATGGGGCTTTTGAGAGAATTAGAACAGAAAAATTTAGATGGTGTGATCCGGGAACTGACGGAAAATCCAACCTGTATTGATGATACGACGGAAAAAGGTGTGCCGCTTGCGTTATATGCCGCAGAACTTGGAGATTTTCCCGTTGTAAAATATATTGTCGAGTATTCGAGAGCGAGTATGAACACAATGGATGAAGACCGCCGGACGATTCTGCACTATGCAGCGAGATCCGGGAATCTGGAGCTGAACCGGTATCTGGTGGAGAAGGTCGGAATGGATATTACTGCCGGTGACAGATGGTGTGTGACACCATATCAGATTGCATATGAAAGAAAAGATGAGAAACTTCTTTCTTATTATAAAGAGCGCATAGGTGCATCTTATGAGGAGATGTATCATAATCCGATACGCCGTGGCATGTTCCCGGATCCATCAATTGTGAGAGTCGGGGAAGACTACTATATGGTGAATTCCTCGTTTATCTTTTTTCCGTGTATCCCAATCTCACATTCGAAAGATCTGATCCACTGGGAGATCATCGGCCATGCGGTTACAGAGTCGGAGTGGGCATCACTGGATGAGCTGGAGGGCGGCAGAGGTTACTGGGCACCGGATATTTCCTATGATAATGGGAAATTTTATATCACGGCAACTTATAGACTGAATGACACAGGAACCGTATACCGCAAACAGATCGTGGTGAGCTCAGAGAAACCGGAGGGACCGTACAGTAAGCCGGCAATTATCGATGAAGATGGAATCGATCCGTCCATCTTTCACGAGGATGGCAGACATTATATGCTGTTAAACCGCGGGGCGAGGATTTTAGAACTGAATGATGACTGCACAAAGCAGATCTCTGAGGCAAAATTGTTATATTACGGAGATCAGAAACGTGCGCCGGAAGGACCACATCTGTTAAAAAAAGACGGTTATTATTATCTGTTCTTGGCAGAAGGAGGAACCGGAATGGGACACAGGATTTCTGTTGCGAGAAGTAAGACACTTATGGGAAATTATGAACCGTGTCCATACAACCCGATCATGCGGCAGATGGATGAGGGGGCAGCGATCCAGAGATGTGGTCATGGAAAGCCGGTCTGCACACAGAACGGGGAGTGGTATATGGTATATCTCTGCGGCAGGATGATCGGAGATGGTTACAGTATGCTTGGCAGGGAGACGGCACTTGATCCGGTAAGCTGGACAGCGGATGGCTGGCCGGTCGTAAATGGATTAAAAGGTCCTTCTGTTTTGCAGAAAAGACCGGACCTTCCGGTGTGGATGCCGGAAGAAGAGCCGGATATTGGCTGGAACCCAAAATGGATGACACCACGTGCACCGGAGCCGGAAGGAATCCGTTTTCTCTCATCAGGAATCCGTATCAAAGGGAGCCGTTTTCCGCTCAGAGATGTGGCTGCTAAAAATATTTTATTGCAGAGACAGACTTCGTTTTGTTTTACTGCGGAAACGGAACTTGTGATACCGGAACTTACAGGTGGTCAGGAAGCAGGTTTAGTCTGTTATTATGACGAAAATACATGGGTGTGTCTTGCAGTCTGCAGGGAAAATTCTTATTATATCCAAGTAAAAGAACATATTGGGGATAAAGATGTTCTGCATGAGAGACAGATGCTTCCATGTGATTGTTCAGGGAAAAAGATCAGCCTGAAAGTGGAAACAGAGTATTTAAAGCGGCGTTTTACTTACCGGCTGCAGGGGGAAGAAAAACATATAGCAGCAGAGATTGCGAATGTTTATTATCTATGCGATGAAGGAATTCATATGGGTAAGCGCTTTACCGGGGCAATGACAGGTATTTATGCGGTTGCCGGAGAACACAAATTGTATGCAGATTTTTTAAATTTTATTTATCAGGATATCGAAGCATAAAAAAGTCAGTATCAGAAAAACGAGGGAGACAAATGGAAACAAAAAGACAGGAAGATATCAGAAAACTTATGCAGATGCCGGAAGAGGCGATTGCTTCTCTGAATGAGAGGCAGACCGGCTCGGAAGACTAGCAGTCATGTTTTATAAAGAAACAGGAGATGGAGTATATAAGGAGAAAGCAGAACAGATCCGTGCAGCGCAGGGCGAATTGCCGGAGGATATCTGTGCCATGCCTTTTTTTATGGAATATGAAACGGTATGTGGGAAAAAAGAGCGGTACAATAAGATCGTTGACCGGATGGAAGATGAGGCGTCAACCGGGTTTGCCGATGCAAAAGCAAGAAATGCATATTTAGCAGCCCTGGTGGATGTGATTGATGGGATCAGTTTTGAGATTTATGAAAAATACCGGACTTTGACCGCAGTTTATAAACGCGTATTAAAGGATGCGTTAGCTGAGGGAGAAGAAACACCGGAACTCACCTATGCCATATTAAAAGGCTGCAATATTGGAATTTTGCTGAAAGAAAAATATGCAGAAACAGGTGCTTTAATGGCAGGGCATCTGAAAAATACGGGCATGGCAGATCAGACGGAATATCTGTCAGACATTACAGCAAGAACAATAGAACAATATGATCTGCTTGCGATGGAACAGTCGGAATAGGGAGGAAAAGAATCATGGAAGTAAAACTGATTATGAAATCTGCCCGCAATGCGGTCATTGAAATTGCAGATGGTGGAATTTACAATACAAAAGAAACATATCATGTTCTGCTGAACGGTGAAGAGGTATTTTCAACGGATACGGTTATAAATTCATTGTTTGATTTAAAACCGCAGACTTCCTATGAGGTTTCTGTAAGAACAGCAGATGGTACCGAACTAGGAACGGTATCGTTTGTTACAGCATATGAATTTGTCACATTAAATGTCCGTGATTTTGGTGCCACAGGCGATGGAAAACAGGATGATACGAAGTTTATACAGGCAGCGATCCTAGCCTGTCCGAAGGAAAGCCGTGTGCTTATTCCAAAGGGAAGCTATCGCATTACCAGTCTGTTTTTAAAAAGTAATCTGCGCCTTGAGCTTGCAAAGGGAGCAGAACTTATCGCAGATACAGACAGGGCGGCCTATCCGAAATTTCCTGGTATGATTGAAAGTTATGATGAACAGGGGGAATATAATTTAGGAACATGGGAAGGAAATCCATTACCGATGTTTGCCGGCATCATCACCGGACTGGATGTAGAAAATGTATTGATCTACGGAAGAGGAACGATAAATGGCAATGCTTCAAAAGAAAACTGGTGGAAAAATCCGAAAGTCATGGTAGGAGCATTCCGCCCGCGTCTGTTTTTCTTAAGCCATTGTCAGAATGTGACACTTTGTGGTGTAACTTTCAAGAACAGTCCGTCCTGGACACTGCATCCGTATTTTTCAGATAACCTGAAATTCTACGGACTTACGATCAACAATCCAAGCGATTCGCCAAATACGGATGGCCTGGATCCTGAATCATGCAAAAATGTAGATATTGTCGGTGTGAAATTCTCACTTGGAGATGACTGCATAGCAGTTAAGTCTGGTAAGATCTATATGGGAAAGAAATATAAGACACCTTCTGAAAATATCCATATCAGACAATGCCTGATGGAAAATGGTCATGGTGCAGTAACAGTCGGAAGTGAGATGGCTGGCGGTGTCAAAAATCTGGTCGTGGAAGAATGCCGGTTTTACGATACAGACCGGGGACTACGTATCAAGACACGCAGAGGACGGGGAAAAGATGCCGTTTTAGATCAGATTATTTTCCGGAAAATCGATATGGATCAGGTTATGACGCCGTTTGTGATAAACTGTTTTTATTTCTGTGATCCGGACGGCAAGACCGAGTTTGTCCAGAGTCGTGAAAAAATGCCGGTAGATGATGGTACACCTGCGATCTTAAGACTTGATTTTGAGGATATTAAAGCCCAAAACTGTCATGTGGCAGCTGCATATTTTGATGGACTGCCGGAACAGAAAATTGAGCAGATCATTATGAAAAATATTACAGTGACATATGCTAAGA
>OHRR01001039.1_pt1 | contig 11150 bp, 9 predicted proteins | sample 1578501 | NCBI WGS metagenome assembly OHRR01 (sample SAMEA3879598, study PRJEB24766) | human gut metagenome | biome: human-associated habitat; feature: feces | place: USA | collected 1985/1987
CCACCTGCACCCTGCAAAAACTTTAATGCGTGTCAAACCGTGACGGTGGTGACGATGTTTTCGACCTCGTCATCGTTCTCAGAAAGTTTGTCACGGTCGTCACACATTGTCACGCTGTCCGTATCTTTCCAAAGAGAAATCTTGCGTCCACCGTGGGTGCGGCTTGCTTTGTAATGAATACCATAATCTTTAAGCAGTCGGTTTGCATTTATACTTAACCTTAATGAAAGAACATTTGGTTTAACATCTTCTCCGAGAATGTCACATAGTTCGGAAGCAGTACCTTCCCACACTTTACTTTCCGACAAAAGAGTTGTAGCAATTTTTTCAAGTAATGGCTCAGGCGGCTCTTTCCACAATTCTGTTTCGGACTTTTCAAAATTCCAAATTAGTTTTTCGGCATCTCTCACAAGATGAATTTTCATATCTTGTTGATCCCTACCGGCAACATCAAGTGTGGCATTATTAGAAGTTCGTTTTTCTTTGCTCAGAACAAACGCTCCGTCGGCGGCTCCCATCAATCCGTTTGTTCCTGAGATCATATCGAAAATATCTTCCGCTTTTTGCTTGCGAGTATGGTGAACAATGAGCATTGTAACATTGTAGCTGTCCGCCAATGATTTTAGCCTTGCTACAATATCATAGTCACTTGCATAGCTGTAATCGGCTCCGCCGGCTTCACGAACACGCTTTAATGTGTCGATAATAATCAAGCCTGTATCTGAATGTTCTTCCATAAAGCCTTTAATTTGTTCGTCCAAGCCTTCGTTCAATGTTTTGCATTGCGTGGCAAAATACAGATTATTTGTTTCCTCAGCTCCAAACATTTGAAACAATCGCTTTTGCAAGCGGGGGTAGTCATCTTCAAGTGCAAAGTAAAGCACGGTTGATTTTCGCACTTTGTAACCCCATAACGGTGTGCCTGTGCTTATGTGATAAGCAAGCTGTGCCATCATAAAACTTTTACCCACCTTTGGAGAGCCTGCAAAAATATAAGTACCCCTTTGTAGCAAACCGTCTATCAACGGTGTTTGAACATTAAAAACAGTATCATACAACTCGCTCATCGAAACTGTTTTGAGATACGACGGACTCATTTGCTTTGAAAATTCTTTTTGCATTTCCTCAAGATAATCATCTAAGCTCTTGCCATTCTCATTAAAATCGGTTATACTATCATTACATACATTTGGTGACTGCTCCGTATCTGCGCCAACAGATACAACCGGAGCGGTCATTTTTTTATTTTCCATTGTTACCATCTCCTTTCAATCCGTTCATTGTGGTAACGATAAGGTCAATAGTATCAAGAAGTTCCGGCTCAATGCTCTCACCAACATCAATTCGTTGCAATTCATTAAGGATGAATTCCATTTGAGTTTTAAGAGCCTTGTAAACTCTCGGACTCGGTTGAACTACCACCTCACGCTCCATACATTTGCGATAACAATATTCCTGCTTGGGCAATCCCGAAAGAGCAATTGCTCTGTTCAGCTCTTTTTGTTCTTCGGGAGATACTCTGAAAGCTACGGTAATACTGCGAAAACGATTATACTTATCAACATTTTTGGCTGACATAATATCACACTCCTTTATTCATAAAATTAAGTTTTATTGCCATTTCTTTTTGCTTTGACGGGAACAGATGCGCATAGCGATAAGTAATTTCTATACTCTCGTGTCCCACTCGGTCTGCAATGGCGACTGCCGAAAATCCCATATCAATTAAAAGGCTGATATGACTGTGCCTTAAATCGTGAATACGAATACGCTTTACACCTGCGGCTTTTGAACCTCTGTCCATTTCGTGATGAAGATAGCTTTTCGTTATGTTAAAAATGCGGTCTTTCCTTTTCAGCCCGTACTGCATATTGAAAAACTCCTGCATTTCAGTACAAAGAAAATCCGGCATTTGCACCGTTCGGTTACTTTTCTTTGTTTTCGGTGAAGTAATCATATCTTCACCTTTTATTCGCTGATATGTTTTGCTGATTTTTACCGTTCCTTTTTCAAAATCAGCAGGGGTAAGAGCAAGCAATTCTCCCTCACGGATACCTGTCCAATAAAGCATTTGAAAAGCATAATAAGAAATCGGTTTATCCATCATTACTTCGGAGAACTTTTGATATTCTTCCTTTGTCCAAAACAGCATTTCCTTGCGTTCTTCACTACCCATATTTCCGGCTTTTGCGGCGGGATTGCTACGCAAATCATAAAATCTTACCGTATAATTAAATATGGCAGAAAGTTGATTGTGCAGCGTTTTCAGATAGGATGATGAATAGGGCTTATTCTCCTCATTACGATATGCAAGCATTTCATTTTGCCACGCTCGTACATCTTTGGTTGTAATCTCATTGATTTTGTAATTTTCAAAATACGGCAGAATTTTCTGCTGAATAATATTTTCTTTTGTTTGCCAAGTGCTTTCCTTTAATCGTGGCTTTTGCTCTCGGCAATAAATTTCAACAAAGGCGGAAAAGGGCATATCCAAATCTCCCGAATTTGTTGTCGGAAAGTATGCTCCCACTCCTGCGCCTCTCGTTTGGTATCAAATCCTCGCTTACACTTTGGCTTGCGTTCGCCTTTCCAGTTTGTGTATTGAGTCATCACATACCAAGTTCCGTTATCTTTGTTTTTGTAAGCCAGCATTATACCTCTCTCCTTTCTGCTCCGTAAACTCTTTCATTAAAATACTGTCGGCTGATGCGTCCTGCAACTGTGATATATCCTTTTGCACTCAACTCATCATTGAGCTGTTTTATAACCTTATATGCATAAGATTTCGATACATCCAATTCTTCTGCAACCTCATCGGCTCTGATAAAAGACTTTTCTGTCATAAAAAACACCTCCTTTATAATTGTTTTGGTTATTTATTGTCGGATACTTTCTGACCGCATTCCGATTTGCCCGAGCGGATATACCATTACCGTGATATATGACGGATATTCAGTTTTTGCAAACAACTTAACGCTATTTGCTTAACGATTATACTAAACATATTCCGTTATGTTAAGTGGTTTTCGCAAAAATATTAAACTTTTTTGTTTTATGTTGCTTGACATATACTAAACATATATGATATACTGATTGCACATTACATAAGTAAGGAGTGCAATTTTATGGCAATCGGAGAGAGAATAAGATTTTTTCGTAATCTTTGCGGAATGACACAGAAATATTTAGGACATGTGGTGGGATTTCCTGAAAAGACTGCCGATATTCGTATGGCACAGTATGAGTCAGGTTCAAGAACACCTAAAGCTGATTTAACAAATACTCTTGCACAGGTATTTGAAGTATCGCCGCAGGCGTTAACCGTTCCCGACATTGACAGCTACATCGGTCTTATGCACACCTTATTTACCCTTGAAGATATTGACGGCGAGCTTTGCCTGACGCTTGATAAACACAACAAAAGCTATGTGACTATGTTTGAAATGCTCAACGATTGGCGTAATCAAGCTGAGAAGCTAAAGAATGATGAAATCTCCGAAGATGAATATAACGATTGGAAATATAATTACCCAAAAACGAGGTAACAATTATGTATCTATATGTAGCAGAAACAAAAAAAGATAATGATAACCATTTGACCGCTGAAATTATAGAGGAGATAACTCAAGAAGAATTAGATGATTTAAATTCTGCTTTTACCTTTTGCGGAATATATCATCGCATTAATCAAATAAAAGATATTGTAATTGAAAATGGTATCGAGTTTCAGCAGTATATGAAAAGCGATAATTTATCAAGTATGAGTTTTCAAGGAGTTTCTCCAGAAAAACTCATACTAATCGCAAATAAACTTGTATTTAATTACGCTTCATCTATAAAAACCTATATTGATATGGAAACTCGACTTCTTAGAAAAAACAAAGGTGAAAATGAACTGAAACTATTCCGTTCAATTTGCAGTCAAATGTATGATAATAGCATTGAATATCGGTTTTGGGCTAATTTTAGAAACTACGTAGTACACTGTGAGTTTCCATATGCTGTATTTCACAATTCAATTGATGATGGGTGTAAAGTGATTTGTTTAAAGGATGACTTATTAAAATTTGATAATTGGAAGCATTCAAAAAATGATATTGAGAAGATGGACAATGAAATTGATATACCTTCATTAGTTAATAATATGAGTTCAAAGATTATTGTTTTATTTTGGGATTTCTTTACTTACTTTGGGCAAGAAATTGTTGATGGAATTGAAAAATATGGTTCTTTTTGTAGACGACATAACGTGAAAGCTCCTGCCATTATGAAATCCGAAGAAAAAGATCAATTTGAGAATATGAATATGCAACCACTTCCTGTACAAAAACTTTTTGCATCATTTGAAGCATTAAAGCAAAATCCTAATGTAAATATACATTATAAATAAAATAACCCCTCTCGAATGAACTAAGCGTTCAAACGAGAGGGGTTTCCTCTTGCTTGTTTTATTGTAAAGAATAGTAAACAGTATCAAAACGGTATCAACCAAACTTTTGAAGTGTCAAAAAGTCAGTGTTTAAGCCATTTCTTTGACTTCTGTTGTTATTGTACAAACCCCTCTACTCTCTCTTTGGGGTAATTTTTGTTATCCTCTGTCTGTACTGTTTAAACTCCGGATAAAACCGTAGTTTTATTGCCAAAAGTCCGATAAACACTGGACTTTTGGGCATAGAAAAAACGACCTAAAAGATTGCTCTTCAAGGTCGCTCAAGGATATTAAAATTTACACATTACAGGATAATGGGTGTTGCACAATAACATGAGAAATCATTCCCACTCGCTCCCTGTAAATCAATCTTAAACACATTTGTTTATGAAATTTATCAGGGAGTATTTATATTACTTGAATTATCGGTAAAGCATACGCTATCCGATTTTTTGTTGCCATTTCGTTGCCACGAGTGGCGAAAATTTAACTCCAAGAAGTATAGATAAGTTGTCTCTTATTAAATGCCTCTTTACCGCCCTCCATTATGTCAACAATTTGCTTGTGTGTAGAATCCAGATCTATGTTTCCTTGGGCTACATCAATTTTTGTTCCTTGAAACTCGACGACCAACACCCTTTCGGAATCGCCAAGCACAGGAATATTTGCATTATGCGTGGCAAATATAAACTGCATATAAGGTTTTTTCTGTGTAATAGCGGTAATGACTTCGTCATAGATCACCTTATTATCAAGATCATCTTCCGGTTGATCAATGAAGATAATATCATTATCATCTTGTGTCAATATAAACAGTATAAGAGCCGATGCTCGTTGTCCAATAGAGTGTTGTCGCAACAGTTTACTGTGGTAATAAATGTCAACTTTGTTTTCGACTTGTCTGCTCAACAATTCTTCATATTGACTACGAAGTTTATCTTCCAATTTTACATATTCGCCGGAAGTAACAATGCTTTTCAGCTTGTTACCATCACAAATAATCCAATCTTCTATAATCGCCGCATAATCAGTAAAGGCATCGCTAATTGCTTGATATTTAGCGTCTGATATTCCCGTTCCCTTAAAATCATTTTTCAGTTGAGACTTGAAGCCCTCACGATCACCTTTGAATGTGATTTCAATTCTTAGTTCGGTTTGATTTTGATTAATACGGTCGGTTTCAGCCTTATAATCGTTATAGGTCGTCAACAGAGCATCATTACGCTCTCTTATTGCCTTAGTAAATGACGCTTCTATTTTTGATTTGGAGGATGCTTCTTCGCTTAATTGCTTTAGTTTTTCTTTGGTTTTTTGCAACTCAGCAGTCATCCTGACAAAACTATCAACATCCAAAGTCTCGTCTTTGATCTCTCTTTTAATTTCAGCGAATTCATCTGCCAAACTATTAGTTCGCTCTTTCAGATGGGATATGATGTCTTTCATACAACTGTATTGTTTTTCAATTTCTGCAATGCAAGAACCAATTTGTGTAAGTTGAGCGTCTATTAGCGACAATACCACAAAAACATCATCAAGTATGTCTTTATTAAAGTCACTACAGTATCCGTCCAAAGCGTTTGATGCGACAGCGTTCTTTGAAAAAGCATTACGAATATCACGCAAAATAGCATCTATTCTATTTTTTACCGCATCAAGTTTTGTGGTGTCTGTAGCGTACCCACTTTGTTTTTTTAGTTTTTCCGCCACACCTTTTTCTTCAAAAATCGAGAGTTTATGCTCAAGTTCGGTTTGCAGTGTTGTAACTTCGGTCATTTGCTGTGGAATTTTGCTCACATCCAGCAACTGCTCTACTGTTCTAACCAATTCATTTACACAGCTATCCAAATTAGAGGGTTTACCAATTCTGCCACTAATCAATTTTTCCAACAGACCATTTTCGTGATCTGCACTGCTGGATAGATCTTTTTGACCAAAATATTGAACTCCATCGAACAAACTGATCGGATTTATATTTAAGTCATTACCATTCTCGTCAAGAACATTTATCCGTTCTCCAAATATTCGACTGACAAAATATCGCTTGCCGTGTTTGTCTATTACACTTAATGTTGCTTTTCCGCCAGAACCAAAGACATTTTTAACGAGAGATTCTTTATATTCTTTGTCCATTTGAGCTGGGAGATCCAAAACATATCGGACAACTTCTAAAACAGAGGATTTTCCACTGCCCCTTATGCCAATAAGTGTGTTCAGCTCACGAGAAAACATTATTGTTTGTCCATCGAACTTTCCACCTTGAAATGATATTGACTCTATAAAACCGTGCTTGTTATCGGGGATGTTTTCACTAACTCTGTCTCTATAATCTTGTAATGCAAATTTAATTGCAGAATATGAATATTCACCAACTTTCAAATATGTACATTTATCTCCCTTGCCTATATCTGTAATGGTTTTAGGATCAGATCCCTCAACCAAGGCAGGTAAATAACCACAACACCGCTCAAATTTAGCGAGATTATCACGTGTTCTGGATTTTTGCAAGCCAAGAACGCGTTTTCTAAAAGACGCAAAACCAGCCAAAGATTCAAGCAATCCGCCCTTACATTCACTGAATAAACCGCTATTTTGATCAACGTGAGCAAATATGATAAAATAATCTCGTCCGTAGGCGTCTAACTTCTCAAAAACATTTTTTAAGTCATACACACTTTTCGTATTACGGTTTTCAGGATTACGTACGGTAGCAAATGCGGCTGTCAAAAATGTTTGAATATGATTGTTTCCACCCTCAAGCCATTCATCCGGATTAAACGCAATGAGTGTGTGAATACCGTTTGCCCCTTCTTTGATAGTTAACTCCACTCCCGGTAGAATGAATATATCTTGCTTTTTTGCAGCCTTACGAATAGCCTTATATTCATCGATATCAAATTTATTATGATTTGTAATTACACCGACACTTATATTGGCTTCTTTTAGTGCAGAAACATAATCGTTTACAAAAGAATTCTGTTCGCCAGTATATGTGAACTCCTTATCCTTATTTGTATGTAGGTGAAAATCAGAGCGGACATACTGCAATCCATTTTCAAACATCGAACCACCTCGTTCCTTTTGCTTAATTTATTCAAATATTTTCCTCACTGCGATATTAAGTAACGCTTCCAGTTCGCAAACATTCGCATTAGCATTATTTTTGAAAGCATTATGTATATTTTTAGAATACTCAGCTATTTTTTTGTGTAGTTGATTATCCGAATCAAATTTTGGAATGGCTAAGTATTTCAACACATCAACTCCTCTATTAGTTGATATAGCATACCCATCAATAATGTTAACAATATCTGTAGCATTAATTATACCGCAAACATAATGTGCCTCATCAATATTGTTTAAGCCAAGCATAAGAACTTTCGAATCAACAACTATCGTTTTGTCTTCACTAAATAAGTTCTTGTCAGCATCTGGAATAGATTCAAGATATGAACCGACTACAACGGCAGACATACTACCAGTTTGTTCTTTCCACAAAACTTTATACGGAGCATAAGTATATTCTCCTACATTGTCTAATCGATAATACGGTTGTGTATTAGCGTTGAAGAATTTCCCATTTTGAATGCGACTCGCTAATAGTTCATCGTGATAGAAGTTTAACCAATCATTAGTTTTAGGAGCTGTTTTTACCAACTCTTTTACGGGGATACCGTACTTATGTTTTGCAGTGTGTGGCACCAAAATATATTCGTTAGATTTAACCTGCCATTTAGCAATGTTTCTTCCGCCAAGCATTGGAAATATGTAAGTTTCTTCAACTTTATCTTTATGAACGCCCTTTTTAAGAAAATCTTTGCGTCGTTGTCTTTCTATACAGTTTTCAATAAGCATAAGACCATCACGACATTTGATAGGTTTCTTTAAAAGATATACACCTTTAGCACCAGCAGGTTCTATACCCTTTCTTCCACTGTAGTATCGTGGTTTTGAAGAATCAAGAACTTTATTGGCAAATTCCATATCGGGTAACGTCAACCAAGAAGACTGTTTATCATGACCATCAACGGGCTGCGCTGAAAGGATTTCAAAACGCAATTTCTTTGTCACTTCATTCCATTTTGCGTGAGAATCAATCGGTGTCTTTTTTCCTATTTGCTCCCACACTTTATAGGCATTCATTGGATATACCATTTCGACACCTTTAATAATTTTGATTGCAATAGTAGGAATGGTAAATAACTTTACATTTGAAAAATCATCAACCGCATCAATCCTGAAAGGGACATTTTGTCCAAATCGAGTAATTGAGAGTTTCCTAAAACCTTCGCCACCTTTAGTTGATTTTAGGAAAGAGGCTGGCAATAAAAACACCATATTTCCATTGTTCTTCAAGTACTTATCAACAGCAACATATGTTACAGCCATTCCAAAATCATCGTGGGTTGTCTTCTTATCATATGCGTTTTTCTCAAATATACCATAACTTTTCCAAATTTCCAGTGTTCCTTCACGATAACTTTTGCTCATTGATTTCCAAGCAATCCAAGGAGGATTGCCTACAACAAAATCAAATTTATTTCCAATAAGAATTGGCGCAAAGCTGTTACGCAGAATAATAGGCCAGAAAGAGTCATTGCCCGCCCTATGTAAAGTATATAGTCTATCAAAAAGTTCTTCTACAACATTTTTGTATTGAGTATCGACAAATCGATTTTCGACAGTGTTCCAGAAAATTTCAAAATCACATTTATCATCAATGTTCTTGCTTAAAATTTTTAGAAATTCACTTGCCAAACTATAATCTTCAAATTTGGGTATTTGAAATTTTCCTACAGATGTATCAATTGATAAAGTCAATTCGCTTTCTTCGGTGTAAACTACTGGCGAAAGTATCGAGTCCGCAATATAAATTGGAACGTTAATGGGATCGGCAAAATCTTCAAATACTGCATCATCGCAAGAAGAAAACACTGCGAGAATGTAGTTTGCTTTTGCAGAAACAACAGAAATAGGATTTATATCAAAGCCAATAACATTATGCGTTATTTTATCAATATCATTTCTTGATAATTTTTCATCGGCATTTGATACTATACGCTTTATAGCGTGTGTTAAAAATGTTCCCGATCCTGCGGTTGGATCAATTAATGTTTTTTCAATATCACCCTTATATCCTACCAAATCAAGAGCGTGTTCAACAATCCAATCCGGCGAAAAATATTCTCCCATCAAATGACGCATTTCAGCCGGAATCAACTCCATATAAACTTCTTGTAAAATATCTTGAATTTCTTCTGGCTTAAGTATGTAAGTACTTAAATCAAATTGATTGACTACATCAAGTATATTGTTAACTACTGTAGTGTCAAATTTACTTTCTGAACAAGTATAGGTAAACCATTCCATAAAGTGCGATTCAAAGAAATTATTTACAAGTGATTCATATTTATTAAGTTCGCCATCAAAAAGTTTATCAATCTGAGGTTTTGTTAAGCTCTCAGCCTTAAATGTAGGACTTACAAGCTGAGCGAGGAATGAATATATTAGCAACTTCAAAAACATATTAAAAAACGTTTGAAGTGCAAACAGATACACTTTACTATCAATAGTTACATCCTCACTGTATCCGTATGTTTCTTTTATAACAGATGAAACCTCTGTGAAAGAAGTAGCTTCATCGTCTTCTCCATACATCGTTCCAAAAACACGATCCCACTCTTTGTATAATGTACGAACACGAGTACTACCATTTAAATCATTAAGATTAAACTGCAACTCATCATAAATCGTCTTAATACTTTTGCGAACAAATGGACTTTTAGGATTAATGATGGAGATAAGATTTTTTTTGTTTAATGCGATTTTATCTTGCTGCTTTAAAAGCAAAGCTAAACGTTTTAATCCAGATGCGAAATCTTTAACTTCGTAATTAAAAGAAACCGACAGACTTATATCAATATCAATTTTCAGTTTATCAGTGTTTATCTTTTGAAAAGTAGGAGAAGGTACGAAACGGGCAAAAATAAATGTATTGCCATCAAAACCTACACCTATACTGTTCAACAACTTAAACTTCATTGCATCTATATTTTCACTACCAGAGATTCCAGCATTACTAATAATGTAATCATACAAGCCGTGGTCTTTGTCACTCCTGCCATATAAAGCTTCATTTACTCCGTTGACATTTTGAAAATACTTGTATTTTTTTAATTCAAATGAAATGTTTTGGAATGTTGCGTCAGTTCTCCCGCCAGCTAAAAGATTATCTTCACTTCTATATTGACTTGCCATCATAGGATTTACTTTTTCCAATAAGGGTTTCACAATATCAGAATGAAAGTGGATTTTTATATCATCTTCTGTGTTAAAATGATTGAGTTTGAACGATTGCTCAAGTTTATTAAGTTCCATAACAGCACCTCCATTTTGATAAATTATATCATAAAATCGCTCATTGGTCAATATATAAAATGTAAAAATATATAGCATTTTTGCTAAGGTTTTTATTGATGGTCAATTGACCAAAACAATAACGGCAGAGATTTCTCCCTGCCGCCGCTTTGTTTATACCGTATAAATTATTTCTGCATTTACTATTTCTGTTGCTTGATTACGAATGTTATTCATTTTCTGCACCCAGAGCATCATATCGCTTGCCTTGAGTTCTTCGGTTACATTTTCTTTTTCGGCTAAGTCTTTTACCAGCCGGAGAAAAAGGTCTTGCGCCTGCTGTTCAGCATCTGCAAGATATGAATTT
>OHRR01001041.1_pt1 | contig 11101 bp, 10 predicted proteins | sample 1578501 | NCBI WGS metagenome assembly OHRR01 (sample SAMEA3879598, study PRJEB24766) | human gut metagenome | biome: human-associated habitat; feature: feces | place: USA | collected 1985/1987
GATTGATGATGCCAAGCTTATGTATGTCAATATTACTGTATAATCATAAAATCCTATCATTGTATCCCTCATAATCCATCCTGTGAACTGCCATTAACATAAGCGCATATCTGAGTCCGGATTTTCTTATTTTACTTTACTTTTTTTGTGTTCACGCACCTGAAATACTACCACAGCTACAAGCGTAAATATTGCTGATAAAAACAGCTCACTGTAATAGCCAAGTCCACGGCTTAAAATCAGTCCCGGAATCAAAAGTGCCTCCCCAAATACTTTTTTAAAGATCACCATAAACAATCCCTCACTGATACCCATTCCACCTGGCAGCGGAAGCATATCAACTGACACCGATATAACAGCCTGTAAAAACATGACCTCAAAAAAATTCATACTGTTTAAAGAAAACGCGCGATAAACAAAATATGTTACAGCAAACATTGCAAATCGCTTTACAACCGTGATTACAAAAACTCTTGCAATCATCCCCCAATGACTGCTCATAAACTCGGCTGCCTCATGATAATGATTCATGGAGCGCTCTATTTTATCTAAGCGTTCTTCTTTATGTTTTAAAATGTGTATCCGTTCCAGAAGCTTTGCTCCGAGTATTAATGTCTTTTTGGCAAATGACGGATGAAATACGACTACGCACATAAGTATCACACAGCCGACATTCAACAAAATGCCCAGATAAAAGACCCATCTCGCTTCTGCCACATACTCTGCTAAAAATCCCCCTGCAAACAGCCACAAACCTATTCCCACAACGACAAGTACAAACTTATACGTAATCGTGACAACAAGCAAAATAACCGTTGCTATCGGAACAGGAATGTCTTCCTTTTTCATAAAGTAAATCTGCATCGGCTGTCCACCCGTCGCTGACGGTGTGACGCAGCTAAAGAAAAATCCAACCGCTGAAAAAAGAAAACAAAACCTTTCCTTTACATAAATCCCGTAGCAATCCAGCATATGCCATATGACAATACTCTCGCCAGCGATAAAAAATAACACAAGCGGGACTGCTGGAATTAGCCACAGGATATTACATTCTTTAATTGCATCTTTAAGTCCTGAAAGATCCTCCCCATGGAAAACACCATACAGTGTCAATCCTATAATTACAAAAAACAGGATAGCGTCTATCAATATTTTCTTATACTTTTTCACCTTTTGGCGCCTCCTTGGATATGAATAATTTCATTCTATCAAAAATTAGAACCCTTCGCAACAAGAAGTTATTACTTGTGTGCCTCTGCCATGAATGCTTCGATTTCATCCGGGGTGCGCATTACGTCCTCAGACAGGCACTCGCATCCGTCTTCCGTGATCAAAAGGTCATCTTCAACACGGATTCCGATCTCCCATTCATCAATGTACAGACCTGGCTCATCTGAGATAACAGCACCTGGACGAAGCTTGCTGTTTGAGGCAACACTTACATCATGAACATCGATTCCAAGATGGTGAGAAACACCGTGCATGTAATATTTTCCAATCTCCTCTTCCTTCTCAATCAGCCCCATACGAATGCAGCCTTCGGCAAGAACCTTCTTACACACATCATTTAACTCGCGAAGTGTCATACCCGGCTTTGCTGTCTTTGCAACAGCGCGGTTTGCAGCCAGCACAACCTCATAAACCATACGCTGCTTTTCAGTAAATTTACCGTTTACAGGATATGTTCTGGTGATATCAGCGCAGTAACCCTTATACTTCGCACCCAGATCAAGAAGAAGCAATGTATTATCCTTGCACTCGCATTCATTTGTTACATAATGAAGCATCGTTCCATTGATACCGCTTCCTGCGATAGTATGGAATGCAACGCCGTCAGCACCATTTCTCTTAATGCTGTACTCAAAATCAGCCTGTGCCTGATACTCCATCTGACCTGGTGTCAAGTTGGTCATCAAATTCTTTAATCCGCCGTCTGTAAGCTTGATTGCCTCACGAATCAAGGAAACCTCATCCTCATCCTTCTGCATTCTCATCTCAGCGATGATCGGCGCACAATCCTTCACGCGCACACCCGGGTACTTCTGTGCAAACTCGCGTGCTTTCATCATGTTGTAATCTTCAAGATCATCGATATCATGACGGTAAGTATCAAAATATACGGTATAGACATCCTCTCTTGTCAGCATACGGTTTATGATACCTTTCTCGGTGTCGATAAAGCCAACCTTCTCGATCTGTGCCTGCGCCTTTGCCTCATCGACGGTCATCTTCTTTCCCATCCAACGCTCGCGGTCTGGATCAGCCTCCTCAATAAGAAGCGTCTCTGTCGGCTCCTCAGTCGCATTATCCAAAATTAACATCATATTCTCGCGGCGAATGCCTGTAAGATAAAAGAAGTTTCTGTTTGCCTCAAATGGTGCATACTCATCTGCACTCACATGATGTCTCACTCCTGAATAAAGGACCAGAACAGAATTTTTCTCCATCTTTGATAATACTTCATCTCTGCGCTTTTTATAATTCATTTCTTCATACCTCTTTTCTAATTTTTCCAAGCAAAATTTGAATACTCTTTGAATACTCACATTATACCAATCCAAAACCATAAATGCAACTGCTGTCTTTTCCCTCTAATTTCTGGATAAATACAGGCATAGGCGGATTATTTGGGCGATTATAGTAGCAACTTGTTATAACAAGATATGTCTTTGAGTCTAGCTCCTTTAACATTTTTAAAATAGCTTTCTTTTCCTCTCTCTGGACATCGCTTCCATCATATAAACAAAGTGTCATGATGCCGCCCTTTCGTAAAATAGAAAGTCCTGCCTTAATCGCCGCAATACTTGTCTGTGCCTTTGTCTCAATCTTATGATCTGCACCTGGCAGATAACCAAAATTAAACATGATGCATGCAGCACTTCCCTCAGACATATAGTCAGCCATGTTTGAATGGGAGTCAAGCACCAGCTCTGCCATACACTCATGCTCAGCAAGAAGTGTTGCCGTCTTTTCAAGAGCCTGCGGCTGAATATCAAATGCCATAACCTCACCTCTAGCCCCTGTTAACTCACATAAAAACAGCGTATCATTTCCGCAGCCTGCAGTCGCATCAATACATATATCTCCAGCCTCCACATGCTCTCGCACAAAATGATGTATCAGCTCTGTGATCTGGAGATCTTCTTTTTTTAATTCTTTCATCTATCTACAACCTCGTTTTTTAGGGACAGGGACGCTATCTTTTGTCTGTCCCTGCTGGCTCTGCCTTTACCATCCTACCACTTAGCAGTACATACGTCAACGAACTAGTTTTTACTTTTCCTTAAGACTTAATTAAGATTAAAAAAACCGCCTGAAAGACTAGTTGTCCTCAGACGGTCTGCTGCTTATATTTTCTTTTCCATTAAAACCTGATGTGTTTCAGAAACATTTACCATAACGCAATCATCATATTTTAAGCCACTCTTTTCATATTGATATACCATCGGCTCTCTGTTTCTTTCAATCACCGGATCTGCAATTGGAATTGCAGACAAAAGTGATTTTGTATATGGATGAACCGGATGTTCAAAAATTTCTTCTGTCAATCCAGTTTCTACAAGATGACCCTTATGCATAACACCTACTCGATCTGAAATATAACGAACCATAGAAAGATCATGTGCAATAAACAGATATGCAACATTTGTTTCTTTTTGAATATCCTTCATCAAATTGACGACCTGTGCCTGAATTGAAACATCAAGTGCACTTATTGCCTCATCTGCGATTACTAACTTTGGATTCATGATTAATGCTCTTCCCAGTCCGATTCGCTGACGCTGTCCACCAGAAAACTGATTAGGATAACGGTTCATATAGGCTGGATTTAAACCTACCATCTCCATCATTTTGGACACGCGCTCTACGCGCTCATTTTGATCCATATGAGGATTATGCGCATCGAGACCCATCGCAATAGTATCCAAAATCTTTTTATGCGGATTTAAGGAAGCCATAGGATCCTGAAAGACCATCTGCATATCAGAACGAAGCATTTTTTCCTGTTTTGCCGTCAACTTCTTGCTGATATCCTCACCATTAAAAAGAATCGTGCCTTCTGTCGGATCATACAGCCGAATAATAGAACGGCCTGTTGTTGACTTTCCACTTCCAGACTCACCTACTAATCCATAGGTTTCTCCCGGATAAATATCGAAGGATATATTATCCACAGCACGCACCGTAAATTTTTTGCTTACTGGGAAATATTGTTTTAAACCTTTCACACTAAGCAGTGGTTCATTCGTCTGTGCCATAAGCTCCCTCCGTTTCTGCATATCGCTTTTCCTCTCTGCGAAGCTGCTCAATTCTCTTTTTTAAAGTCTGCGGCATTTCTACCTTTGGTGCATCTGGATGAAGAAGCCACGTAGCAGCCTGATGATGCTCATTGATCTCAAACATTGGAGGTTCTTCCTCAAAATCAATATTAAGTGCATATGGATTTCGCACAGCAAATGCATCACCCTTTACTTCATTTGCCAAATTTGGCGGATTGCCCGGAATCGTATACAAACGCTCCTTTTTATCTCCTGTCAAATCTGGCATACTTGAAAGAAGTCCCCATGTATAAGGATGACGCGGATCGAAAAAGATATCCTCTGCCTTTCCTGTCTCTACTACTTTTCCAGCATACATAACATTCACATAATCGGCAATCTTTGCAACTACACCAAGGTTATGTGTGATAAAAATAACTGCAATTCCAAGTTTCTTCTGCAAATTCAAAATCAATTGCAAAATTCTTGCCTGAATCGTAACATCAAGTGCCGTTGTCGGCTCATCACAGATTAAAAGATCTGGATTACATGACAGCGCAATTGCAATTACAACACGCTGACGCATTCCGCCTGAAAGCTGATGAGGATAATTCTTCATTCGCTCTTTTGGTGACTCAATTCCTACCATTTCAAGCAGCTCTTCTGCACGCTTATCTGCATCTGCCTGTGATAAATGAAGGTGATAACGCATGCCCTCTGTCAGCTGCCTGCCAATTGTCATCGTCGGGTCAAGTGAAGTCATAGGATCCTGAAAAACCATTGCAATACGCTTTCCCTTGATTCTATGTTGCATTTCTTTTTTTGAAAGCTTCAGCAGATCAACAACCTGCTCCTTTCCATTTTCCTTAAAGCGAAACTTAATTGTTCCGCTTTCAATGACTGCATTTGGCGCTGTAATTCCCATAATTGTCTTTACAGAAACAGATTTTCCACTTCCAGATTCTCCTACAATGGCAACGGTTTCTCCAGGATATACATCCATATTCACACCACGCACTGCACGAATCTTGCCAAAGGAAGCCTGAAAGGAAACTGCCAGATCTCTCATACTTAATACCGGTTCTCTTTTTTCCATCTCGTTTACCTCCTGTTACATCTGTTTAAGCTGCGGATCAATGGCATCCCTGAGTCCATCTGCAAATAAATTAAAGCCAAGCATTAAAACACCCAAGACAATGACAGGCGCTGCTACCATATGCGGGTAAGTCATTGCTGATTTATATCCATCATTTATCAGAGAACCAAGAGAGGCCATCGGCGCCGGAACACCAAGACCGACAAATGCTAAAAATGCCTCTAGGAAAATCGCATTTGGTATGGAAAACATAAAAGTAATAATAATCTGACCAAGCGAATTTGGCAAAATCTCCTTAAACAAAATATCACGATTGCTAACGCCAAGCGTTCTTGCTGCAAGCACAAATTCCTGATCCTTTAATTTAAGCACCTGTGCGCGCACAATACGGCTCATGTTAATCCATCCTGTAAGCATAAGCGCAATTATAATACTTCCAAGACCCGGCTTCATAACAACAAGCATTAACGTTACCACAACCAGTGTCGGAAGACTGCTTAAGATCTCCGTGATACGCTGCATGACCATATCTACTTTTCCGCCAAAATAACCAGAAACAAGACCATAAATCACACCAATGCACACATCAATGATAACAGCCAGTGCTGCAATGAGAAGAGAAATTCTGGTACCTTCCCATACTCTTGTCCAGATATCTCTTCCTAAATTATCTGTTCCAAAAAAGAAATATTTATCAGTACAATTTTTTGCCTCATACATGTTCTGGCCATGGCTTACACCATCAAAAATTCCAAGCTTTTCCAGTCCCGGAATCCTTGGCGGCAGATTGCTATATTCAGAATGCACTTCTTTGTAAGAGTACGAACTGACAGCCGGTGCTGCAAGCGCAATCACAATTAGAAGAATGATAATAAAAAAGCTGATCCATGCACCCTTGTTTTTACGAAAGCGGTACAAAACCTCTTTTCCATAGGAACGACCAACAAGAACCTTCTCTTCTTCCTCCTTGTGGTCTCCTGTATTGAATTCAAATCGATTCATACTCATTCTCCTTTCGCCAGTCGTATTCTAGGATCAATCACACCATAGAGTATATCAACCAGAAGCATAGTGAAGATAAACATTAAACTGTAAATAAAGCTGATCGCAAGCACAACATTAAAGTCATTTGACTGGATCGCACTTACATAAAGACTTCCTAGTCCCGGAATACTAAATGCTTTCTCTACTACAAGACTTCCCGTCATTAAATTTACGATCAATGGAGCCAATACTGTAATAACGCTGATCATCGCATTTCGAATAGCATGATGAACTATCAGCTTTGCCTTCGGAAGTCCCTTTGAATCTGACAGAAGATAATAATCCGAATTTAAAATATCTACCATTTCTGATCTTGTATATCTCGCTACACTTGCAATAGTAAACATAGAAAGTGAAATGGTTGGAAGAATCGACGACTGAAATTCATTTTTTGTATTGTAGATAAACGGAAACAGCTTAAACTTAAATCCAAAGAAGTAGGAAAGTAAAAGCGCAAATACAAAAGATGGAAGGCTGACACCAAGAACTGAAATAATAGTGGTAACGGTATCGACCCATGTATTTTTACGAAGCGCAGCGATGATTCCAAGCAGTGCACCAATCACAGTTCCTACAAGTGCTGCCTGAAGACCAAGACGAATTGTGACTAAAATCTTTGGTCCAATCATTTCACTGATCTTCATGTTTACCTGAAGGCTGTAAGAAATACCAAAATCACCGTGAAGCATATTTTTCAGATACAAGAAAAATCTATTGATAATTGGCTGATCTAGTCCATATTTGTGATACAGATCCGCGATCTGCTCTGCGCTCATTTTTTCTTCATTATTAAACGGCGAACCCGGCATAAAATCAAGCATCAGAAACAAAAGCAGCAAGATCAGGAAGACTGTCAGCAATGCGATGCAGGTTCGCTTTAATACAAATTTTTTCATTCGGATTTTCCTCCTGTCAAAGACTTTTTGCTACCGTTTGCAAAGTCTGTAAACAGTAACTTTTTAAAAAGAGGATATGTCCAAAGCTGCTTCGCCCGGGCACATCCTCTTTGTGTGCAGATACGATTGCACTTCTTTTATTTTATATCAATCCTTCTCTACAAACTTGTAGTAGCATGGAACACCAGTATTATGCTCTGTAATTCCAGTTACGTTAGACTTTGTAAGTGTTGCAGAACCAGTCTGGAACAGCGGAATGCAGCCTGCATTCTCGGTGCAGATATCGTTGCACTTGATCAGGTTATCCCAGCGTGCAGTCTCATCTCCTGCCAGTGTAGTGTTTGCTTCGTTGTACAGCTTGTCAAACTCATCACTTGACCACAGAGAATAGTTTGACGGATGATCAGATTCAAACATTGCTAAGATTGCGGTCGGATCTGCATAATCTGGACCCCAAGCCCACAGCTCGATATCATAATCATGATCCTGTGCCAGCTGAATTCTGTTTTTCTTTGGTGTGCTGCTGATGTTCACAGTTAAACCGTCCAGTGTACTCTCAAGCTGCGACTGAATGAAGGCTGCTGTATTGGCTGCAAAATCCTTCTCCTCATCATAAATGATATTGATCTCTCTTAAGTCTGTTTCTTCCTGTGCCTTAGCCCACAGCTCCTTTGCCTTTTCAGTATCATACTGGAAGTACTGACCGCTTGCATCTACAAAATCTTCGCCGTCTGCATTGCTTACCAGGCCTTTCATAACCATGTTATAAGCTGGAGTAGAACCGTCATTTAACACATTTGTACACAGGCTCTCTCTGTCGATTGCATATGCAATTGCCTGACGCAGATCCTTATTGTCATAGCCATCCTTCGTGGTATTAACCATCAGATAATAATTGAAGGATCCTAACACATTTGAAAATTCCGGATCATCCTGATACATGCTGACCATATCACCTGTCAATGTCACATTATCAACATCTCCATTCTGGTAAGCCATAACAGCCTGCTGCGTATCACTAATAACAACAAGATCGATCTCATCTACATCTACATTTTCTGCATCCCAGTAATCAGGATTCTTCTTAAGTACAATAGTATTTCCACCAACGTCCCACTGATCAAGTGTATAAGCACCACAATATAAAACACTGTCCTTATCTACACCAAACTGGTCGCCCTCTTCAGTTAACTTGCTCTCTTTTACAGGTGCCCAAGGAGAGAAGGTCAAAAGATTTAAGAAAAATGGGACTGGATATTCCAGTTCGACCTGTAATGTATTATCATCAACTGCAGTAACTCCGAGCTCATCAGCATCTGCCTCACCTGATGTAACTGCTTCATAGTTTTTAATAGCAGCCATCTCAATCTGATATGTAAATTTGCTGTAATCCCCCTGAGCAGTCGCATTTCTCTTCCAAGCATACTCAAAATCCTGTGCTGTTACTGGTGTACCATCACTCCACTTTGCATTGTCACGAATATGGAAAGTATATGTCTTCTGATCATCAGATACCTCATAGGAATCACACAGACCATTCTGAATCTGTCCATCTGCGTCTACCACGAACAATCCTTCCATTGTATTGGAGATTACTGCAACATTAGTTGAATCTCCGCCAATCAATGGATCCATTGACATTATAGGAGCACTAATCTGAATGGAAACAGCTTCTTCCTCATCTGCCATTGACGGTACTGCAAAACTGGACATACTCATTACTGCCGCTGCTGTTACTGCCATTACTCGTCTGTTCATAGTCTTCCTCCTTCTCATGCTTTGTGCGGATGACCAAATCCACCCGCGTAGGTACATGCATACGCTGCGCGCTCTGCTGCATAGCTAAGCGCTTCCTTCATATCTTTATTGTCTGCATAGTGACGTAAAAATGCTGCGATAAAGGCATCGCCTGCGCCCATTGCATCTACTACATCTACCTTGCAAATTCCCTGTGTGTAAAACTCTGTTCCGTCATAAAATACAGAACCTTTTGATCCACGTGTGATGCCAATGATCTTTGTTCCATATCCTGCTGCCTTTTTAGCAAGCGCATGGATTTCTTCCTCAGACATATCGGAGCCAGAGAAAAATGCATAAGTGACAAATGGGCAAACTCGCTTCATATAATCGTCATCATGCTCATCTGAAAAGTCAAATGAAACCTTGCATACGCGACTTAAGGTTTCAAGCTCATATTCCAAATTAGAATAGCAGCTCGTATGACAAATATCATACTCCTTGATCACTTCCAGATCCTCTCTTTGAAGTCTGATTGAAAACAAATGCTGGCAGGTATCGCGTATTCCTCCGACAAAGATTCGGTCGCCTTCCTCATTTATCTTTACACCCGGCTGGCAGGTCGGTGCAAATACCTTTCTTGAGCGCTCGCATGTTACACCTTCCTCTTCCATGCATGCTCTAATATAATCTGCCCTATCGTCATTTCCAAACACGCCAATATAATTTACCTTCTCGGCGCCGTCTCTTTTACAATCCACTGCAACATTAACTGCATTTCCTCCCGGATAATAAATGCCTTCATCAAGATAACAGTCTGTTACATTATCACCAACTGCAATCAGCTTCATTTATGCGTCCTCCTGTCTGTTAAAAATATTGCTGTTCACGAGACGCTCTTTTGCAAAACTGCGTGAACTATAATAAAAACAGTCTCCTGCTTTCCTGCTTCATGCAGTAAAAGCAGGAGACCTTACTTATTAATACTCCATCTGCCACATATATCTGCGGACTGAAAGAGCATGTCCTCTTTCATGTGCAAGAGAATCAATCATCTCACGTACAACTGTGCCAGCTAACAGCGGTGCTACATACTCCTGTACACCTGGCTCAATTCCAGTTAAATCAAACTCTGCTTCATCAATTACTGCCAGCTTCTGTGAAAACTTGCTGCAGAAATTGTAAGCTCTTTCATCCAATTCTCTAGTTGCTCCAATACCCTTAACAAGTACAAACGGTACATCAAAGTCTGTTACCTCAAATGGTCCATGGAAATACTCTCCTGAATGGATGCAATTAGAATGAATCCACTGCATTTCCATAAACAGGCAGATTGCAAGAGAATACATCTCGCCATAGTTTGCTCCGCTTCCCATTGTGTAAATTACAGTCTCACGCTTGTAATCCTTGCCCCACTGTGAACCAAAATCTGCATACTTTGCCTTGATGCGCTCTGTTACCTCTGCAAGATTATTTAAGGACTCAGCGCCCTTTACCCACTTCTCAGACGGCTCAACTACATTCAGCATATCAAATGCCAGTGTGTACAGAATTACTTTGCTAAGATCATTTGGATCTGCCTCTGGACCATGCTCATAATGGATCGGATACTCACAAGCCTTCCACAGCGGAGAATCAACAAGGTTGGTCAGAGAAATGGAAACTGCTCCCTTCTCCTTTGCAAGCTCTGCTGCTCTGACAGTCTCTGGTGTATTTCCGGAATGGGAAATAGTTAATACAACGCAGGTATCGTCCAGCACCTTCGGTGTTGCCTTTACGAACTCGTTAGAAGTGTAAATAGCGGACGGAATGCTGGTCTCGCGGTCAAACATGTACTGAATTGGCATCATGGATGCCTGAGAGCCTCCGCATGCAACGAAATAAAATCTGCGGATTGTTTTTCTCTCTTTAACAGCTGCTACTGCAGCCTGGATCTGGGAAAGATGTTCTGCTTTCATGTGTAACCCTCCATATTTGTATTCTGGCTTCATATAACACGGTAGCCATTTGTATTATAACGTTATATAACGTTTTGTCTTATATTATACCTATTTTACCCATTTGTCAAG
>OHRR01001050.1_pt1 | contig 11023 bp, 10 predicted proteins | sample 1578501 | NCBI WGS metagenome assembly OHRR01 (sample SAMEA3879598, study PRJEB24766) | human gut metagenome | biome: human-associated habitat; feature: feces | place: USA | collected 1985/1987
AAAAACATAAAATGAGCCTGCGGAGTTTGGTCCGGCGACGAAACCATTACACCGAAGGGCTTTCGTAGCATGACGTGTGAATTGTAACGATACATCTTCTCATTTACTTCCAACCGTTTCTAATTGACTTATCTCTCATTCAATGTTATTTTAATATTACATGCAATTTACTATGATATCCACTAATTGCTCATTTGGAGCTTTTGACCCTGGTATCTTATTATTGCACATCATTCTAAGGAGGTTTTTTTTCATGGCTAACACACATGATTATGGAGAGAGAAGTCTCCATATGCACTATGAAAAACGTGGTAAAATTGAAATCGTTCCTACCGTTCCGGTTAAAACAAGCGAGGACCTTTCCCTTGCATATACACCTGGTGTTGCTACACCTTGTCTTGCTATTCAGAAAGATCCTGAACTTTCCTTCTGTCTGACACGCCGCTGGAATACCTGTCTTGTTGTCACAGATGGTACTGCTGTTTTAGGACTTGGCGATATTGGTCCTGAGGCTGGTATGCCGGTTATGGAAGGAAAGTGTGTACTGTTTAAGGCATTCGGTAATGTAGACGCGTTCCCATTATGCATTAAGAGCAAGGATGTTGATGAAATCGTAAATACTGTTGCACTTATTTCTGGAAGCTTCGGCGGTGTTAATCTGGAGGATATCTCTGCTCCGCGCTGCTTTGAGATTGAAAAGAAGTTAAAGGAGCGCTGCGATATCCCGATCTTCCATGATGACCAGCACGGAACTGCTGTTGTCACTCTTGCAGGTCTGATTAACGCATGCAAGCTCACGGGCAGAAAGCCAGAGGAAACTCATATCGTTGTAAACGGTGCTGGTGCCGCTGCTATTGCCATCTCCAAGCTGTTAATTTCCTACGGCTTTGCTGATATTACCCTGTGTGACCGTACCGGAATCATCTATGAGGGACGTGAAAAGGGTATGAATCCAGTTAAAGAGGAAATGGCAAAGATCACTAATAAAAAGCATTTACAGGGCAGCTTAGCAGATGCTGTTCGCGGTGCAGATGTATTTGTTGGTGTAAGCGCTCCTGGTGTTCTGACAAAGGAAATGGTTCAGACTATGGCACCACAGGCTATTGTATTTGCGTGTGCTAATCCAACTCCAGAAATTGATCCAAAAGATGCTAAGGCTGGCGGTGCTGCTGTTGTTGCTACTGGAAGAAGTGATTATCCAAACCAGATCAATAATGTACTGGCATTTCCAGGAATCTTCCGCGGTACATTTGATGTTCACGCAAAGGAAATTAACGACGAGATGAAGTTTGCTGCTGCAACGGCTATTGCATCTATCATCCCAGATGATCAGATTCGCGCAGATTATATCATCCCAGAAGCATTTAACCCGGTTGTTGCACAGACTGTCGCTGCTGCTGTCGCAGAGGCTGCAAAAAAGAGCGGTGTAACAAGAGAGTATAAAACATTATGATACCAGGGTCAAAAGCTCCAAAAGCCTTTCGTGCTTGCACTAAAGGCTTTGAGCTTGAGACCCGCAAAAACATGAGGATGCAGCGATTTTCAAAGAAAATCAGCGAATCCGAATGTTTTTAGAATTGCGAAAGTTGCATAGCAACGGAGCAATTCGTGGGTATCAGTTGGGCACAGTCATGATTTTACTCTTCATGGCTGTGCGTTTTTGTTTTAATATTTATTTTTTGGTATCTTTTATCTCATTTCTTTTCTGCTATCTTATTTATTTTATAGCTGCGGCAGGCCTCTGCAAATTTTTCGGCAAACTTTGGATTTGAATAATATGACAGATGCGCAAAACCCCACCAGTGATCACTTCCTGCATGAACACACTCCCAACTTTTTGTTCCAACAGGCTTTTTTGCAATAGCACATTCACCATTATCCTCGCTGTCATAATAATGAAACTCATGACCGCGTATTGTTTCTCCTTTTTTCAAAAAGCTGTCTGTCTTTGAGTTTAATGTAAGATATCCGAAACGCACAAGCCGCTCTTTTTTCATACAGCATGCATGTATCACTCCTGCCATTTTATATGGTTTTTTCTCTGAATCAAAAATTGTATCATGAAGATACATAAACCCTCCGCATTCAGCCAGTGACGGCATTTTATTTTCAATAGCTGATTTTACGGAATTTCTCATGCTTTCATTTTCTTCCAGTTCTTTTAAATACAGCTCTGGATAACCTCCGCCAAACAGTATTCCATCTAAATCTTTCGGCAGCGTATCATCATGAAGAGGAGAAAAGAATATAAGCTTTGCTCCAAGTGATTTTAACAGATCCAGATTATCTTCATAATAAAAACAAAATGCTTCATCTCTTGCCACACCTATTCGAATTGTTTTTTCTGTAATTTTATGTTTAATGTCACTCTCTACATCATACTCTAATTTGGGTGCGCTCTTTGCAATCTCAAGAATCTGTTCAATATTGGCATTTTCGCAAAGGACTTGTGAAGCAATTTTTAATCTGCTTTGAATATCTTCTAGCTCATACGGCATAACAAGACCAAGATGACGGCTTTCAATTCTCACATCATCTCTAACAGGAAAAGATGCAACTACAGGAATACGGAAAGTTTCCTCAATTTCCTTTGCCAGCACTGATGCAAAAGATGATGGTGTCTGATTAAGAATTACTCCCTTTATAAGATGAGCTGTATCATATTGGAGAAAACCACTTAAAAGCGCCAAAAGTGAACGTCCAATCCCCCTTGCATTTACAGTCAGTAAAATCGGTGTATTAGTTGCTTTTGCAAGTGCATATGATGAAGCTTCCTCGCGAATCCCGCCAAGACCATCGTAAAGTCCCATAACACCTTCTATTACTGCCAGATCACGGCTGTCCTGTCCCTTAGCAAGAAGCATTCTCGTTATGCTGTCTTCTGTAAAAAACGGATCAAGATTTCTTGAGGAAATTCCAAGAACTGTCTTATGAAACATTGGATCAATATAATCTGGTCCGCACTTAAAAGACTCTAAATGATAATTTTTCTCCTTAAGCGCCTGTAGCAATGCACATGTAATTAATGTCTTTCCACTCCCACTTTGGGGCGCTGCAATCATAATACGCGCCCCCTTTTTTGCTATTTTTTCATGCTGCACATCTTTTTTTGTATTTTCCATGTAACTATTTCCTCACAATTTTATTCATCTGCTTCCATCTTATCACCTGGCAGCAGATTAAATGATGCAATCAATACTGGATTTTGTGCCTGCATTAAATTGTATGATCCAAGCTTATGCGCTCTGCTTGCCTGAATCTGAGTCAGCTGCACATGCTTAACCGGATACGTCTGAATCAATTTTGTAATCTGCGCAATTGTTTCAAGCGACACAGCATTGATTACGACACGCACTCCTTTACTAGCTTTGTCTGTTTTTCCTTTTGTATTTTCTTTTACTATTAACTTTTTTTGAATAGCAGACAAAATATCACTTAGCGCGCCGCTGCTTCCGCCTATAAATACATGAGTCGGTGTCGGAAGCTCTTCAAATCCTTCAGGTGCCTTTTTATTAATTACCACGATCTGATCTGAAAGACCAAGACGAACAGCATTTTCTTTTGTTAAATTTGCAGCTTCTTCTTTTTGTTCAATTGCAAATACAAAAATATCAGGAGACAATCTTGCACACTCTATACTGACTGAGCCAGTTCCGCTTCCCACATCATAAACGACAGCATTTTTTGTCAGCTCAAGACGACTTATACTAAGCACGCGAACTTCATTTTTTGTCATAGGTACCTTAGTGCGTGAGAAAATCTCATCATCAATTCCTGGTGTCAATATTTGCTCCTCGCAGTCTTCATTTTCAATTAAACATGTATATACTCCTTCTGGCAAATCAAAAAGCTTTGTCTCAAATTCATCAAGATAAAACGTAAAGAGCTTTTCTTCTGGATAGGAAAGACGATAACCTGCACTAATTTTTACATGATTTATCCCAGCTTCTCGAAATTTATTTACAAGCATTTCAAAATCATTTTTCCCAGACAACAATAAAAATACCTTAGTATTCTTTCGCACAAGATTTACAACATTTGCACGCCTTCCATGAATACTTGCAAGAACTGCATCATTCCATGAAACTCCCAAACGTGCTGCAAGTGCGCTCACAGATGAAATCCCTGGCAAAATCGTTGTCTCTGATTTTAAGATACCTTTTTCATTTGCTTCTTCAAGTGCCTTTTTCATCGACTGTGCGCCACTGTAAAAACCGCTGTCACCGGAAAAGGCAGCTGCCACCTTCGTGTACTGTGGATGTTCAATTAAATATGAAATAATATCATCCGCGCGATAATAAGGCACTTTTATACCTTTGCCTGGCAAATTTTCAAGCATTCTTTCTGCACCAAATATAACCTCTGCCTCCTCAAAGGCATGATAAGCCTCTCTTGTCATTCCATCTGTATTTCCCATTCCTATTCCAGAAAGAATTATTTTTCGGCTTCGCTTTGATAAAATATCTTCCTTTAAAAGTAACTCTAGCTTTTTTGCTGTATCATATACATTTTCACATATGTACATAGATGACTTTCTTTCATCGCCCGATATTTCAGTCTGACACACATTTTCTGAAGGCGGCAAAATAGCACAAACCCCGACACCAGCCTTTTTAGCTGCCTCAACCTTTTCCTCAAATCCGCCTGCATGACCACTTATCTTTGTCACCATCCAGTCAATTGAATATTCCCTTAAAATACATTCATTCATCTGCGCAGAAAACGGTCCCTGCATTGCAATGATCTGACGTCCAGTAATGCCATTTGCCGTACATAGACGAATGCTTTCTTCTCCAGGAAGCACACGCACAAAAAGGTGATTCTTAATTGTTTCATTTTTTGCATAGCTGCCCAAATCCTTACTTCCTGTCGTAAGTAAAATATTTCCTGTCTGAAACGACAGCCACGCGCTGCATTCTTCATGTGTCTTAAATGATACAAAGCCTTCCTCTGCACTCTCTGTGCTACGGCGCAGACGAATAAGTGAAATAGACTCCTTATCTGCTGCCTGACGAACATTTTGCGATACGATCTGTGCATACGGATGTGTAGCATCAACTACCACATCAAATTTTCCATCTCTCATAAGCACTTCCATCTCTTCTTCTGTAAGACGGCCGCAATTCACATCAAGACGTTTATCGTTCATAAGCTCAAGAGCATAATCAGTTGCAACACATACACTGCATTTAATATTCGAATCAGCAAGCAATTCAGCAAGTTCACGCCCTTCTGTTGTTCCGGCAAATACTAGCACTTTTTTCATCAAAATCACCTACTTTCTATAAATTCTTGTTTTCTCAGTTTTCCTTTTGCATCTGAGTATTTATATGATAATTACGCCCTGTCACAAGCTTTCCTTTCACCACATGGCTTTGAGAATTACCGATAAAAACAGTTGTAAACATATCGACCTGCTCATCCTTAAGCTGTTCAAGCGTACATATTTTATATTCAGTACCCTCTCTTCCAATATTTCTCACATAGCCACACATTCGCTCTGGACAAACCTTGCGAAGCAAAATTTCACATGCGCGCTTTAAATAATCTGGTCTTCCCTTGCTTGACGGATTGTAAATGGCAATACAAAAATCTCCGTCTGCCGCCGCTGACAGCCGCTTTTCTATTATCTCCCATGGCGTCAGTCTGTCACTTAAACTTATCACACAAAAGTCATGACCAATAGGCGCCCCAAGAACTGCTGCGCCGCTGACTGCTGCCGTAATACCCGGAATAATCTCAAGCTCACAGCCTTGATACTCCGGGAGAAGATCATACATTAAAGATGCCATACCATATACGCCTGAATCACCGCTGCACACAATAGATGCGATACATCCTTTTTTTGCCTCCTCAAAACAAAGACGGCAGCGTTCCTCCTCCTTTGTCATCGGTGTTGCAATTGTTTTCTTATTCTGAACCAGATCACCAAGAAGCTTTAAATATACCGGATATCCGGCAATCACATCACTTTCTTCAAGTGCCTGCCTTGCCTGGGGCGTCATCATCTTAGGTGCACCCGGTCCAATTCCTACTACATATATTTTTTGTTTCAAACCAATAACCTGCCTTTCGTTATTTTGTTATCGTCCGCGAAAGCGTTATAAAAAATCTTCTATGGAATGTCTTTAAAATACCGGAAAAAATGTATGCATTGCAATAGCTACAGTTACTCCATCTTTTGCATACTTTCTCGCAAGAAGTATTCCCTGTGGTGCTGCTGCCATTGCAGAGCGCTCACATACATTGTCTACTCCAACAGTCTTTTCAACGAATGCAGAACTGCTGAAATTTCCCGGCACTTGTCTTAGCTTTTCTTCAGTAAATGTAACAAACTCAACATTAAAATCTGCTGCTGTCTCAATAAGTCCAGCCTCATCCTTTTTGCGGTCAATTGAAGTAATCTGACAAACTGCCTCCTTCGCAATACCACTTTGAGCTAAACGCTCAAAAATTGTCTGTTTAATTAAAGCTGCCTCTTTTTTTCTTCGGCAGCCCACACCAACCACGATGCAGCGCGGCACAAGCCAAAGTGAACCCTTTTTTCCATCTTGTATAAAAGGAGAGATTATGATATCCGCCTCTTTTTCTGGCACTGATTGATCTGATATCTGCTTTTTTTCACTTTCTTTTTCTGATTGCTCAATGCTCTCTTCTTTTAGTACTGTTCCCTCAAAAGAAAGCGTCACTGACCTGTTTTCACAGTGCACTGTCACATTTTGGCGTGCAAGCGTTTTTGCTGAGACACGAGCAATGCCTTCTTTATTTTGAATTACATAGTTGTTCTTCTGTGCAAATAAATCAGCAGCAAAGCAGTGACTGACATCAGTTGCCGTAGTAATTACTGCCTGTGCATTTAAAAAGGCGGCAATTTTACGAGCATACTCATTGGCACGTCCAACATGACCCGACAAAATAGGAATAACATAATCCCCATTTTCATCAATCACAATAACAAATGGATCATGCAGTTTATCCTTTAAAAATGGTGCAATCGTGCGCACTGCAATACCGGCAGCACCAATAAAAATCATTCCCTGTTTTTTTTCAAAGCTTTCTTTCGCACACTCTGACAAACGTATCGCAGAATACGATTTTGATGCACGGCACTTACTTATGCACTTAATTAAATCTCTATCACATTCGCAATCCGCTTGATCCTTTTGCTGTGACTGGAAAAGATATGTGCTTAGCCTCTTTGCCAGAGCCTCTCCCTTTTCTGTAAAGCTAATAATATTGATGTATTTACTTGCCTCTTCCATCTAATGCTAATGCCTCTTCTGTCTTTTTCTTTCTGTACTCTGTCTCAAAGTCAGGCGCATAAAGACACGACAGCGCATAGTCGGACGGTGAGATCGCATCTCCCACAAGAACAACTGCTGTCTTTTTGATTCCATACTTTTCAGCTTCTTCATCAAGTGTGGACACAGTACATTTTAAGCAAAGCTGCTCTGGCCATGTTGCCTTATAAACAATAGCTGCCGGTGTATCTTCGCTGTAGCCGCCTGCAATCAATCTCTTTGATAATTCTTTTAAATGACCTGCACTTAAATAAACTGCCATAGTCGCGTGATGCGAAGCAAAGCTTTCAATACTCTCCTTTTCTGGCACTGGCGTGCGTCCTGCCATACGTGTGATAATAAGGCTTTGAGACACTTCTGGTACTGTCAGCTCTAAGTTAAGTGCTGCCGCCGCACCAAAACATGCCGTTACGCCAGGACAAGTCTCATAACCTATTCCAAGCTCTTCAAGACGGTCCATCTGCTCACGAATTGCACCGTAAATGCTCGGATCACCTGTATGAAGACGCACCATCTTCTTTCCTTCTTCTTCACCCTTTTGCAATGCATCTATGACCTCATCAAGCGTCATATAGGCGCTGTTTAAGCATTCGCATCCCTTCTTTGTATAAGAAAGTAGCTCAGGATTTACTAGTGATCCGGCATAAATAACAAGATCAGCCTCCTGCAAAAGCCGCATTCCGCGCACTGTAATCAAATCGGCAGCACCGCATCCTGCCCCTACAAATGATACCATATTTTCCTCTCAATCCGCAGCCTCATTTACGGCTGCTATGTTTTCTAAATGGTTGTCTCGTTAGCATTAACATTTTCGTGCTGCAGCTCATATAAAAATTCCTCTGCGCCTTCGCTTTTTGCCAATTCACCATATTGGTTGTCATAGAGTATACATTCAATTTTCATATTGCCTCCGGCACGTTTATTCGTATAATAGATGATTCTTTCCATCAGATAGTCCATGACAGGCTTTGTCTTTTTTTCTTCTTCCAGATAGGCAATTGCCTCTGTCGTTGTCGCACTGTCCAAGATTTTCATCAGATTGTCACGGCTGACACCTGCGCGAAGTCCTGCTGCCACAAGAAGCTCCACTCTGCAGTCTGCCTCACGTGAATGTGTATTCATAATGCCTCCGGAAACCTTGACAAGCTTTCCGATATGTCCTGTAAGAAGCATTTTTTCAAATCCGCATTCAACTGCCATATCTATTGTCTCTCCAATAAAATTGCTGCACTTAACACTAGCATTAAGATCGTAGCCGTAGGTTTCTTTCATAAAATCGAGTCCATAGTTGCCCGGAGAGACCGCCGCTATCTGGCTATTCTGCGCATGTCTCATATTTAACTCAAGACGAATGGTGTCAAGAAGCGCCTGACTGCTCATTGGCTCTACTACACCACTTGTTCCAAGCACAGAAATGCCGCCAACAATTCCAAGGCGTGGGTTAAATGTTTTTTCTGCTAGCTCGACTCCCTTTGGAATAGAAATAATAACCTTTAAAGCGCCCTTATAATCTGCCATGCGGCAAACCTCTAACACCTCGGCCTCAATCATCTGGCGCGGCACATGATTGATTGCAGCATTTCCAACTGGCTGATCCATGCCCGGTCTTGTGACACGGCCAACGCCAATTCCGCCGTCAATCTCGATGGTTGCATGGAGTGCTTTCGTTTCTGTTTGTTTTTCTTCTTGTAGAGAAGTTTCTGTCTGGGACGTTTTTGAACGTTCTGTGTAAGATACCTCTGCATAGACAAGCGCACCAGTCGTAATATCAGGATCATCTCCTCCATCCTTTTCAACCGCACAGCTAACGCTTTTCTCTTTTCTGGTAATCTCTAACAGCTTTGTCTCAAACACGATGCCTTTTGGTGTTACAATAGAGATTGTTTCTTTTTTCTTTCCTGTCAAAAGCATGTAGGCAGCTGCCTTAGAGGCTGCTGCCGCACAGCTTCCTGTCGTAAATCCGTACCTCATACGCATTTTCGTCCAGAAAGTTCATAGAGAACTGCATTGCATATGGCTGCTGCCACATTGCTTCCGCCCTTTCTTCCTTTATTTATAATATAAGGAATGTCAGTCTCCATGATTTCTTCTTTTGCTTCCACTACGTTTACAAATCCTACTGGAACACCTATTATAAAGGCTGGATTATATAATCCTGCCTGGTACATTTCATAAAGCTTCATCAGCGCTGTCGGTGCATTTCCTACCACAAATATGGTTGGCTTATTCCAAGATGCAGCAATCTCCATACTAACGGCCGCACGCGTTGTCTTCTGCTCCTTTGCCAGCTTTGCTACTGTCTCATCTGCCATAAGACATTTTGCTTCACATCCAAACACGGCTAATGTTTTTTTATTGATTCCAGACAACGCCATATTTGTATCTGTCACAATCGCTGCTCCGCTTTTTATAAGCTCCTTTAGCTTATCAAGCGCACCTTCTGAAAATACAAGTGTATGTGCATAATCAAAATCGGCTAGGTGTGCTGTTTTGTACCGGCAATTGCCGGAAGGTTTCTTCCAATCCATCCGGATTGATATCCGTGATAACGACTTCAGCTCCCATCCGGCAGCATTCGATGGCTGTTGCACGTCCGATACCGGATGCCGCACCGGTAATAAGGACAGTCTTACCCGATAAAGAAAACGGATTATAGGTCATCGGACTTTATTTTTTACTTTCGATTGTATTGAATAATTCTTCGATCGTACCGACATTTTCAATGTCTTTTCCTTCGATAGTGATTCCGTATTCCTCATCGACCATCAGTATGACCGATAAAGCGATAAGCGAACTCCACTCTTCCAATTCTTTGAATTTTGTCTGAGGAGTAAATACGTTTATATCGGTTTCGTCGAATAGATTGGCAAATAATTCAATAAACTTTTCCATAATATTATTCTGTTAATTTTATAAATAATCGGTTATTCACTGTAAATCTATTTTGTATTCTTCCGGGTCAGATCGCTTTTCATCAGATATCTTTCCCTGCCATCGGGTAAATTAATCGTTTCAATGATAACATCTTTGTGCAATTTGTGATAGGCCAGTACTTTCTTATTACCGGCATCGACTTCATAAAAAACTTCTTTTACCCCCAAAGCCCTTAATACAGCTCTGTAGGCCATGTTCATTTCCACACTGCCGACCGGGTCTTTTTCGGCTGCCTTCCAGGCCCAATATTCCCCCCGGACTCCTTCCGACACAAAATATTTGGTCGGGGAAGAAGTGTGCATGGATTTATATCGGTCGAATAAAGGTTTGATCAATTTCGGATTTGCAAGGATAGAAGTAAATGCAGCGAAAGCCAGTTGAACCCTTTTTCTCCTCAGATTGTCCATCTGCGCTTTTGCATCCAGGGTACTACTGTTAAAACCGACAATCTGGCCTTTTTCGTTTTCTGCACAGATAACCACTTCATTCGGATCATTCAGTACTATTTTGTAGTATTTTTTCAAAAAAGGCTTACCCATCATGGCAAAAATCCCCGGAGCCCCCTGTTCCCGGATAGAATAATGAAGGTTTGCTATTTCTTTTGCATCGCTGGGTTTTGCTAACCTTAGTTTGTATTTAGCCATATTCTGAAATTATGAGAGAAAGGAATTAAATAAATCAACATTAAAATCTGAGTAGATATCTTTTCTTGCATTGTCTGTGTGAGATCCTGTCGATATGAAATCTTTCAAATCTTCTTCCTGATGAATATAATAGAATCCATCCGG
>OHRR01001059.1_pt1 | contig 10945 bp, 6 predicted proteins | sample 1578501 | NCBI WGS metagenome assembly OHRR01 (sample SAMEA3879598, study PRJEB24766) | human gut metagenome | biome: human-associated habitat; feature: feces | place: USA | collected 1985/1987
CAGTTTGAACTGTATGAGTTAATCAGCTAAGACTTGTGTATAAAGGGTAGCTTCCTGAAGGAGGGGAGTTTAGTTACTTTTGACTTTTGACACACCTCCTTCTATCTGAAACAGAATAAAATTCTTTTTATTTTTTCATTTTCGGCATCATCTTGCCCATTTTGCTGCTGGTTACCATCTTCATCATTTTGCGGGTCTGGTCGAACTGTTTCAGCAAACGGTTTACTTCCTGAATCGTTGTTCCGCTACCTTTAGCGATACGTGTACGGCGTGAGCCGTTCAATATTTCCGGATTGGAACGTTCTGCCGGAGTCATGGAATAGATGATAGCTTCGATGCTTTTGAAAGCATTGTCATCGATATCGATATCTTTGATAGCTTTGCCTACGCCCGGGATCATGGATGCAAGTTCTTTCAGATTACCCATCTTCTTGATCTGGGCAATCTGGCTGAGGAAGTCGTTGAAGTCGAACTGATTCTTGGCAATCTTCTTTTGCAGACGTTTGGCTTCTTCTTCGTCATACTGTTCCTGAGCACGTTCTACCAGCGAAACGATGTCACCCATGCCGAGGATACGGTCTGCCATACGTGCCGGGTGGAACTGGTCGATAGCATCCAGCTTTTCACCTGTACCCACAAACTTAATCGGTTTGTTGACTACCGAACGGATAGAAAGAGCCGCACCACCACGGGTGTCACCATCCAATTTGGTCAGTACCACACCGTTGAAGTCCAGACGTTCGTTAAATTCTTTGGCTGTATTGACGGCATCCTGTCCTGTCATGGAGTCTACCACGAACAGAATTTCGTCCGGGTTGATTGCTTTTTTGATAGCGGCGATCTCGTTCATCATCTGCTCGTCTACTGCCAGACGTCCGGCTGTATCGACGATAACGAGGTCGTATCCTTTGGCTTTGGCTTCCTGAATGGCGTGTTGTGCAATCTCTACCGGATTTTTGCTGTCCAGTTCTGAGTACATCGGCACTTCAATTTGTTCTGCCAGTACACGCAACTGTTCGATAGCTGCCGGACGGTAAACGTCACAGGCTACCAATAATGGTTTGCGATTCTTCTTCGTTTTCAGCATGCGTGCCAACTTACCGGAGAAAGTAGTCTTACCCGAACCTTGCAGACCTGACATCAAGATTACTGCCGGACGGGATTCGAGGTTGATTTCTACCGTCTCGCCACCCATCAACTGGGTTAGTTCGTCGTGCACAATCTTCACCATCAACTGGCTTGGCTTCACAGCCGTAAGTACATTCTGACCGATGGCTTTTTCCTTCACCGTGTCAGTGAAAGTTTTTGCAACCTTGTAGTTAACGTCGGCATCAAGCAATGCCTTACGTACATCTTTCAGCGTCTCCGCCACGTTAATTTCGGTGATTTTGCCTTCACCTTTCAGAATCTTGAATGACCGTTCTAGTCTTTCACTTAAATTATCGAACATAGTTATTTAATTACGAATTAATTATTTGAGCCTGCAAATGTACAAAAATCTCTTGTATTTATATCTTTTTATTCTGCCATTTTGCTTTTTTGAGGTAAATATAGCTTGTTATCAACAGCAAGGTATAGTACAGAATCTCAATCGTAAAGCAGATTTCAATCGGTGCTTTGAGCCACATTCCGACGAAAACGATGTAGGAACCGTAAATGGCAATCGTGATGGTTTCGAGCAACAGGGCTGCCTGCGTATTTCCTGTTCCGGAGATGCCGTTGAATACGACATTGGCTACTGATGCAATGAGCATGGCGCAGCAGATAACGTATACCGAAGGCACGGACTCGGTGATTAACGCTGCTTCGCTGGTATATACGGAGAGGAGGAACTGAGGAAACAAAACCGACAATCCCACCAGTCCCAGCATGATGAAGAACGAGAATCGGGCTATTTTATTGATAAGCGGCATGACGTATTGGATACCTCCTGCGCCGATGGCATTGCTGACAAGGCTGTTGGTCGTTGTTGCCAGTGCATTCACCGGAATCAGCAGTACGACGTAGATACTACGGACAATGTTGGCAATGGCCAGTTCCCGTTGTCCCAACCGTTCTACGGCAACAAAGAACACGAACCAGGTCGCCATCGATAAGAAATATTGAAGCATCGTGAAGCAAGAAATGCTGAGAATACGCATCAGCAATGCCGGATCGAACGAGCGCAGACGATTCAGACCATACTTTTTCAAATCAACACTGATATATGTATAGATCAGGAAGAAGAGAATGGAAGAGGCTTCCGCCAGTACAGAAGCGATGGCAGCTCCCTTGATTCCCATTTCCGGCAGACCGAATTTACCGAAAATCAGTGCATAGTCCAATATGACGTTGGTTAATGCCATGACAACAGCATTGATGGTCAAGACCTTGGTACGTGTGATGCCGATGTACAGGGCACGGAACATGACATTGACAAACGAGAAGAAGAACCCGTAAATACGCCAGTCCAGAAACTCCATAGTGCCTTCGTAGATGGATTCGGAAGAAACCAGCAACCGCATGATATTTCCTCCGAACGCTTTGGTGAAGCCGAACATCAATATAGCTATCAACAGGAGGAACATAATCCCCTGAATCATTACGGGACCTACATCACTGTAGCGTCCTTCTCCATTGCGTCGTGCAATGACAATTTGTGATCCTGTGCTGAATCCGAAAGCGATGGTGAATATACATATATAAAATAGTCCACCCATAGCCGAAGCTCCCAGGGCCACTTCACTAACGTGCCCTAAGAATGCGGTATCGGTGACATTGATGACATTTTGCGCCAGCAAGCTGAGTAGTATCGGGTAACTGACACTCCAAATCTGTTTGTTGGTATACATAATTAAGCGTTTAAGTTTACAGTTTGCAAAGATAGCGCTTTATTCCGATTCTGAAGCAATGGGATAGGTGAAAACAATTTCCGGGCCTTCCGTTCCCCGGGCGTTTACCTGATAGCTTCCTCCGAAGTAAGCCAGCAATAACTGGTTGATCTCATGCCTGATGCCGGTCTCCTGTGAGGTGAAAGCCTCGTCCGCCAATGGAGAGTTGAGAATGCGGAAATAAAGCATTTCGCCTTTCCGGCTTAATGTAAAGCGGATAATCCGTTCCTCCTGTTGTCCCTCTGTTTCATGTTCATGCGGATAGGTCAGGGTACTGAGCAGAGCGTATCCCAATCGGGTGGTATCTGTGCGAAGGGACAGTGACTCGACTTCCGGAGTGAAGCGGACTTGAATGCCTGTCTTTTCATTATTCATGCGTGCCATGTAGCATACTTCGTTGCAAAGTGAGACAGCATCATAGTCTTGTATCTGGAACTTCATCATTTTGGCTTCTAGACGAGACAGGTCGAGTACATCATTGACCAGTCTCATTAATCTTTCTGAGCTTTGGTGGATGATCGCCGAGTATTCTTCTCTTGTTTTTTCATCTATATTCGGTTCGCTGGCTATGAGTTGCGAGAAACCTACCACGTTGTTGAGCGGGGTCCGGATGTTATAACTCATGTTTGACAGGAAGCGATTTTTTATTTCGTTGGTTACCCGTACCGTTTCCGCTGCTTTGCGTATTTCGCTCTCGGAATATTTCAGGGCTTTGCGTATTTTGGAGAGCCGGAATAGGGAAATAAATAATACGATCAGAATGGCACTGATTACGATCAGGCTGATCAGACGTATTTGGTTGGTCTGCTTTTGTTGTTCCAGTTCTATCTTGTCCAGATTATAGCTTTTTTTGATTTGCTCCATTTGGGTGTTGGAGAGTGCCATGGCAGCCGAGTCCTTGATGGCCAGTGCCTGTTGGTAGAGAGTTGTCGCTCTGTTATTATCTCCGGCTTCCACCCATATTTTAGCCTGTTTCAGCAATTGTTCGGCATAGTCGCTGGTGAAATCTTTCTTGAGCATAGTTAATGTCGTGTCGATGTAGGCTGATGCCTGCTGATATTGTTTGATACTCTGATAGTATTTCGCATAGATGTCGTAGTAGAGCACCTTATACATGAAATAGGTGTTTTCAGTCAGATACTTTTTAGACTTTTCTATATGTGAATAAGCGAGTTGGGGCTGATCGGTATTCAGATAATAATGCGCGTAGAAAATCTCATTGAAAATGAATACGTCGGCAAATCCGTCTTTTAAAGATGGGTTGTCAATGATGAATTTGCAGAGTACATTTTCCAGTTCTTGCAGGTATTTCAGTTGCCTGTTATTGTCTTTCATTTCTTTGGTAACGGATATGAGCTGTGACAAGACGGAGATACGGACTACCGCATTGCCATTCTTTGGAAGCAACCTGTAGGCTTCTTCCAGCGCTTTGAGTCCTTCGTCCCAGCGCTGGCTGCCGATGTATGCGTTGGACAGGCATTGATAAGCGGCTACCATTCCACGGTTGTTGTCGATATCAAGGGCTTTCTGTTTCATCTTGTTTGCTTCGCTGATGGCAAGCTCATATTGTTCGGTAAAGGTGTATAGGTCAATCTGAAAGCGTCGGGCGTCGAAGAAATAGTCCCATAAACCGGATTTTTGTACAAGCGGTTCCATCTTGACTATCCATTTGGCTACACTGTCCTGTTCGCAACGGTTGTAATAATACAAAAGATGATAGTAGGCGGCCAGACTGGCGTACTTATCATTCTTTAGTTTTAATGCCTCTAGCATCAACGTGTCCGAATATTGGATACATTTGTAGTTGTTTTGCTCTATTTTTATGATTGCATTCAGTGTAGAGAGGCGTGTGGTATTATGCGGCAGTGTCTGCAACATTTGCAGCAGACTGTCTGAGGCAGTATCGGTGTTTGCATAGCCCAACAGCAGGCCATAGCAGGTGATGATCAGTAATATCAGTCGTTTCATCGTGCTTCCTCCTTTTTTATCTGCGCATGGCGAATCGGGTGTGTGAACAGAAAACGTGCTCCTTTGTCATAGTCCGGGTCGATCCATATTTTGCCTCCCAGTTGCTCAATGATAAGCTGGCAGATAGATAATCCGAGTCCTGTGCCTTGTGCGTTTTCATCGAGCTTTTCGAAGCGGTTGAATATCTTGTTCTGGTTCTCCTTGGAGATTCCGCAACCGGTATCACTAACGGAGAAAAGGGCCGTATCTTCCGTTTGTTTCACCAGTTCCAGGGTGATAGTGCCTTGTGCAGTAAACTTTGTGGCGTTGATAAGCAGATTGATCAGTACTTGTTGCAGGCGGGCACTGTCCGTGGTCAGCTTCAGTGAACTGAGAGAGGTGGAAAACCGTACTTCCGCTTGAGTCTGCTTTATTTTCTCTACCATGTCGATGACATTTCTGCATAGCGCTACAATATCACACTCGTTGAATTTGAATTGCATTTTTCCAATTTCAAGGCTGGATAAGTCAATTACATCATTAATCAGTTTGAGCAGCAGTTCTGAGTTCTGCTGGATGATATCGTTGCACTGTTGTTTCGTTTCGTTGTCGATGGATTCTTCTGTCAGAATAGCTGAAAAACCAGATAAAGCATTGAGCGGAGTACGAATCTCATGGCTCATATTGGAGAGAAAAAGGCTTTTGGTGTGGATAGACTTTTCTGCTTGTTTCTTGGCTTTTTCCTGTTCCTGTTGTGATTGCAGAAGACGATTGTTGGTGCGCTTGATGCGGAAAATGGCAATGATGATCAGTACTACGATCACTAAGATCACAGACAGACTCCAATAATAGAGATTTTTTTGTATGTTGATATAATTAAGTTCGCTTTTATCTATCTGATACAGGGTATGCAGTTCGTTTATCTGGCTGAGATAACTTTGGGCGTCCAATGAATCTTTGAGATGATTAATCTCCTCATAAATCTTGCACGCCTCTTGTTTCTGATTCATAAGTACCAGGACTTTGGCGCGTTCCTGTAATAACTGAACATGTCTGAATAAAGCCGTTTTCTTTGTTATGGTGAGTAATTCTTCATATTCTTTCAGCGCTTTATCATATTCTTTTGACTCAATATGATAGCCGGCATACATATAGTTGCTGATTGAAGAATAGTAGGGATACGGATATTTTTCGTAGATGGAGTCCAGCTGTTTCAGATACTCCAGTGCTTTTGGAAGGTTGTTTGTCTGTATATAATAATAGGCATAGCTGCAAGGCAGATAGAAGTCATCGGGCAAACCTGATTCTTTATGGTAAAGAGACTCCAGATAGGCAAAATCTTTTTCGATATCTGTCATTTGCCTGTATTTGAGTTTGCTCAGGATCAAATGAAACATGCTTGTCTTAAGATATGGAATACTTGCCGGAATTTTTTGCATTATTTTCAAGGATTCCTCATAAGACTCTATAGCAGACTGGGGATTTCCCGAACTTTGGTAGGTGTCTGCAAGGGCACGCAATGCCAGTGCCGTTCCGAAAGGATAATCTATAGCTTTGGCTTGCTGATACATTGAGTTGGCGTTGTTGACTGCCAGACTGATATTTCCTTCTGTAATTAATGCCTGAACTGCCATCATTTTCAATGGAAACAGAATATGATATTCTTGCTGCTTTTCAAGTTCGGGGCTTAAGAGCTTTTCCCATAAGATGATGCTGTCCGTTGTAATATCGATATTTGTATTGAAAGAAAGATCATGCTCGACAAGTGGCTGGAGTAAGGTAAGTCGTTCTTTGTTCAGGTTTGTTGCATGGAGAGCCGCCGATATGAATATGGCTGCAATGAGTGCTATTATATGCTGTAAATTACTATTCACTATTTTGTTTGCTCGTATGGTGATGTGCAAAAGAAATAAAAAGAGCGAAGACTGGCAAGCAATCTTCACTCTTTTTTATAGAATTATTTTCTTTTGAGGATCTCCCGTGCCCCAGGACCTTCGTGGCTGGGGTAGCCGGGAGTATGATTTCTGCACCGGGGATCGGCATCTACCTTCAAACTGCGGTAATCATCTTTGGAACGTGTGATGTAATCGTCCAGCAAAGCACGATGCTCGGCGAGTATTTTGGAGTATTTAGGGTCTTTGGCAAGATTTTTTCTTTCACCCGGATCTTTTTTCATATCGTACAGTTCTTCTCCGTTGCCTTCCAGATAATGGGTGTATTTATATCTCGGTCCGCGCACCATGCGTCCGGGAGTGGTAACGTACTCATATTCGCTGTGCCATTCGGAGACAACGTAAGGGTGGCTTTTCTTTTGTTTCTCTCCCCTTAGAGTCGGTGCAAGGCTGATGCCGGCTTTTTCTGCCGGAACGGCGATGCCTGCCAGGTCGCAAAGGGTGGGCAGGAGGTCTAAGGTCGGCTGTGTCAGCAGGTGGTCTACGGGTTTCTTCTGCTGCTTGATGCCGGGACCGGCAAAGATAAACGGAACGTTGGTCATTTCATCATAGAAGCTGATATGCTTGGTCACCATGCGGTGGGATGCCATGCCGTCGCCGTGGTCCGCCATAATTACGACAATCGTGTTTCTTCCGGCAGGGGTGGAGTAGAGGGCTTTCAGTACGCTGTCTACTTGCTTGGACACCATCTTGGTGTAATGCTGGAAGGCGGCGATGTAGTGACGATAGTTTTCTTCGTTCCAATGGGCAGCCTGTGTCATGCGGCGGTGACTGCAACAGATATATTGTACGGGAGTCGGAATATTGCTCCAGTCTTCCACGTCAAAGTTGTCCGGCAATTCGGGCAGTGGTCCGCTGATCGGCCGGTCGGTGTGTACTCCTGCGTTTTCGCCGATGAATCCGCAGATATTATGCGGGTTCTGAAAATCTGCAATGCAAATAAAAGGTTCTTTCGGAGGATTGCTGAGGTAGGCAACGGCATCCTCGCAGGTTCCTACATCCAGGAAACTGTCATTGTTGACCGGAAATTCGGGATCGGTGAATGGCTTGGCTACCGGTTCTTTATGTTTGAAGCCTCTCAGTGAGCCCATGTCGTGAGTCTTGCCGAAGTGTACGGCCTCATAACCGCTTTCGGAGAAGAGACTACCCAGTGTCGGCACGTTTTCCGGCAGGCGGGTGTTGACGGGTTCGCTGGAGTTTGAACGTACATTGGTCTGGTGAGGCATCATGCCGCTCCATAATGCTGCGCGTGAAGGTTGGCTGAGGGGGCAGCCTACATAAGCGTTAGAGAAGATAACTCCTCTTGATGCTACTTCGTCAATGGGAAGTGTGCAGCCTTGTGTCTGTCCGTAAGCGCCTACGACACGTTGTGTGAGATGGTCGCACTGGATAATCAGGAAGTTCGGCTTTTCTTGTGCCTGGGCTGCTGCGCCACAAAGGGCTAATCCCATGAATGGATAAATTGTTTTCATTCTTGGCTAGAATTAAGTAATTGATTGGGTAGCAAAAGTAGGAAAAAACAAAAAGCAAAAAAGGGCGGGGGAGTGGTTTTGGACGTAAATGAAAGTAATTTGTACAAAAATGAAATATGCGATGAACGATTCATGAGGAACAGCGAAGACCGCGATGAATAATAAATGAAAAGAATTAATGGAAATCATAAAAAGAACGGTGAATAAACTGCGATTATTCATCGTCCAGTATATTCACCGTTCCTTATTTATGATCGTTTATTCTTGATCAGCTATTCATGCTCATCAGGAATTCGTCGTTGTCTCTTGTTTTTTCCAGACGGTCTTTTACGAAATCCATTGCTTCGATAGGATTCATATCTGCAAGGTATTTGCGTAATATCCACATGCGGTCGAGTGTTGTCTTGTCAAGCAGCAGATCGTCGCGACGAGTACTGGATGCGGTGATGTTGACAGCAGGGAAGATACGCTTGTTGGACAGGTTGCGGTCAAGCTGCAACTCCATGTTACCTGTACCTTTGAATTCTTCGAAGATAACTTCGTCCATTTTGGAACCGGTGTCGATCAGTGCGGTAGCGATGATAGTCAGCGAACCGCCGTTTTCGATGTTACGGGCAGCACCGAAGAAGCGTTTGGGCTTGTGAAGTGCATTGGCGTCCACACCACCGGAAAGTACTTTACCGGATGCGGGAGATACAGTATTGTAAGCACGTGCCAGACGAGTGATAGAGTCAAGGAAGATCACTACGTCGTGTCCGCATTCTACCAGTCTTTTTGCTTTCTCGAGTACGATACCTGCGATTTTTACGTGGCGTTCTGCCGGTTCGTCAAAAGTAGAAGCGATTACTTCTGCGTTGACGCTGCGTGCCATGTCGGTTACTTCCTCCGGACGTTCGTCGATCAGCAGCATAATCATATATACTTCCGGATGATTGGCTGCGATGGCGTTGGCGATATCTTTCATCAAGATGGTCTTACCTGTCTTCGGCTGTGCTACGATCAGTGCACGCTGTCCCTTACCGATAGGAGCGAAAAGGTCTACAACCCGGGCAGACATGGAGTCTGAATAACCGCCTTTGCAGAGTCTGAATTTCTCGTCCGGGAAGAGCGGAGTCAAGTGTTCGAAAGGAACACGGTCGCGAACGAAAGCTGCGTCACGTCCGTTGATCTTTGACACCTTTACTAACGGGAAATATTTTTCTCCTTCCTTTGGCGGACGGATGATGCCTTCTACCACGTCACCGGTCTTAAGACCAAATAACTTAATTTGTGACTGTGATACATAAATATCGTCCGGAGAAGAAAGATAATTGTAATCGGAAGAACGGAGGAATCCGTATCCGTCCTGCATGATTTCCAGTACGCCTACTCCGCTGAGGATATCATCGAATTCATAAGGCTTTTCACGCTCGATCACTTTGCGTTCCGGCTGTTGTTGTACAGCCGGAAGGTTCTCGGCAACGTTGTTCTGCTGTTGTGCAGGACGTTGTTGCATCGGAGGACGCTGGTTGTTGTTATTATTACGCTGGAAATTATTATTGTTGTTAGCATTTACATTGTTATTGCCGGCGTTGTTATTGTTGTCGCGTGGGCGGACAATGCGCTGGCGTTGTTGCGGTTGTGAATGCTGTTGTTGCTGTGGTTGTGGAGCTTGCTCGGGGGCGGCTTGTGCTGTTTCTGCCTTGGTCGCTTCGAATTTGCCGAAGAGTTCGGTCGGAAGCTCTATTTTTTCAGAAGGCAGGTCTTCGATTGGGATAAAGTCATCATCGTCTTCGCTGGATAAGATGGTACTTTCTTCGTCGATCACCGGTGCCGATTTCTTTTGCGGTTTGGCTATTACCGGTTTTTCTGCAACGGCAGGTTTGTTTTCTTTTACTTTCTTTTCTGTCTCCTGTGTCGGAGTTGCTTTTTCAGCCGCCGGTGCAACTACCGTTTTTTCCGCAACAGCTTTTTCTTCTGTTGGTTTCACTATCGGTTTTGCGTTTTCCACCTCCTTGTTTTCTGCTTTTTCAGCGATATTGGCGTCTTTGCGGGGACGGCCTACTTTGCGCTTAGGAGCAGCTTTCTCTGCCTTCGGTTCAGCAACGGGAGCTTCTTTGGCTTTGTTGGCAGCCTCTTCTTTAGGCTGTTGCTGAGGTTTGGCTGCAGGAGCATTTTCTTTATTTTTAGTAACTTCCGCATTTTTGGCTGCAGGTGCTACTTTCTCTTCTTTTTTAGGTGCGGCTGTGCGCGAACGCTTGTTTTTATCTCCTTTGCGTTCTTCTTTTAATTTCTCTGCGGCAACTTTCTTAGTTATGGCTTGCTCATCAAGAATCTTGTATACAAGTTCTTCTTTCTTAAATGAGTCTGCTTTTTTGATGCCTAGCTCTTTGGCAATAACTTGAAGTTCCGACAGATTTTTGTCGTTCAATTGGATAATGTTATACATATAGTATGGTAAGTTATTAAAATTTCTGTCTTGATGAAATATGGACAGCATTACTACAGCGTAATAACCGCAGATATGCGAGCATATGTTTTGTTTTTAATTATGAATTAGGGATGTATGTGTTGAATCGTAGAATGTTTCAACGGGGCAAAGATAATAAATATTTTTGGTTTCATGAACAATCAAACACTTTTTTCAGCGTAAAAACGTATCTTTGCTGTATAAAAGAAAATAGTATGACAGTAAATGAAGCTCGTTTAATTTATTTTTCGCCTA
>OHRR01001065.1_pt1 | contig 10907 bp, 9 predicted proteins | sample 1578501 | NCBI WGS metagenome assembly OHRR01 (sample SAMEA3879598, study PRJEB24766) | human gut metagenome | biome: human-associated habitat; feature: feces | place: USA | collected 1985/1987
TCAGTTATTTCCTGATTGCGGGTGCAAAGGTAGTTACTTTTATTTAATTTGCAAGCATTCCGTAGAAAAAAGTTTCAATTATTTTTCCTCGTTATGGCTTGTTTCTTGATTATCAGTAGTTTCTACTTCATCATATTTTATCTTTTCTTTGTTGATAATAAAGCGTTGGTAGTAGGAGAGCATCAAAGTTGTTAGTGGCAAGGCGATAATCATGCCGAGCATTCCCATTAATGAACCCCAGATAGAAAGAGATAAAAGGATGATGGCAGGATTCAGTCCGGTAATCTTTCCCATGATTTTGGGGACAAGGAAGGTATCCTGTATGATTTGTACGATTGCAAAGACAGCTAATGCACATGCAATGATAATCCAGAAGTTCTGTCCGGTATCGGCAGCTTTGAGGATCGCCAATAAAATGGTGGGAAGGAAACCTATGATTTGCAAGTAGGGAACCATATTCAATGCTCCGATGAAAAGTCCCAGAGCGATAGCCATGGGGAAATCGATAATCAGGAAACCGATGCTGAAGAGAATACCTACGCAGAAAGCAACCAAAGCCTGTCCACGGAAATATCTGTTCATACCATCCTGTACGTCGTGAACCAGATTGGAGGCAAACGTACGGTATTTATTGGGTAGCAGATGCAACCATCCTTCAGCTATCGCTTCGTAATCTAATAATATAAAGATTACATATAATAATATAATGAAGGAGGCAAGGATGCTGAATAGAATGTTGAGAGATTCTGCAAGCAAAGTCCACACTCTGGGGACGGTATCCTTGATTGCCGCTAGGATATTCTCTTCACTTAATACACGGTTCAGCGCTTGAAGATCGATATTTTCGTGGATAAATTCAGAAAGACTCTTAGGTACATTGTTTCCGGCTCCATTGGTGAGGTAAGTCACCAGCAAGTCGTTCATTCTGCCTATTTCCGAAATCATCGGCGGCACTAATAGGTAGAATAAAGTGACTCCGATAACCGTAATAAGGAATAAGGAACAGAAGATGGAAATAATGCGGCTTTTCAATCGTAGCTTATACTGGAAGAATTTGACTAATGGATAGACCATATAAGCTATCAGCCACGCAATAAAGAAAGGTAATAACACTCCGCTAAGGCGTTCTACAAGCATTAATATTCCTACAACTAACACACATCCGATAGAGCCGCGTATAAAACTGTCGAATGTTATCTTTTTCCTTTCCATAATCTTTTTCTTTTATAGAGTTTATACTTTCTGCTCATCTTCCCCTCGTGCACGGAGATAACATTCCCTGCACAGAGGCTCGTATTCGGCTGTTTCGCCTAAAAGAACCTGTTTCTCATTCTTGACAGTACGATGTGAGAAAGAAGCCAGCTGGCCACATTTCACACAGATTGCATGAACTTTGGAGACTTCATCAGCAATGGCGCATAATTGCGGCATTGGTCCGAACGGATTTCCTTTGAAGTCCATATCCAACCCTGCAATGATAACACGGATTCCATTGTTGGCGAGCTGGTTGCATACATCAATCAAACCACTGTCAAAGAACTGTGCTTCGTCAATGCCTACTACATCTATCTCGGAAGTAAAGAGTAGGATACTGGCTGACGAATCGATGGGAGTGGAGGCGATAGAATGGCTGTCGTGAGAGACTACATCTTCTTCTGAATAACGGGTGTCGATAGCTGGTTTGAATATCTCTACACGTTGTTTCGCAAATTTCGCTCTTTTCATTCTACGAATTAATTCCTCTGTTTTTCCGGAGAACATGGAACCGCAGATTACTTCGATCCGGCCTCTTCTTCTAGTCTCCTGTATGTGGTCTTCTGAAAATAATACCATGAGATTTTGTGTTTTCTTGATTAAGTAAATATGTGGACAAAGGTAAGCAATTCAATGTGCAAGAACTGTTAAATTATCCATTATTTTAAGTTATTGCATAAATTATTCCTACATTCGCACCGTATAAACAATGGACTGACATGAAACAGAAGCTATTAACAGATATTGAGTTGGATGTTCATGAGTTGAAGTATCTCATGGATTCATTTACCAAGGAGCCGACTCCGACTTTGTCTGAACTGTTGAAGCGGAGCATTACACGGATGCAGGGACGTTTGGATGAACTGCAGCAGGAGGTGGATGCTGTTCAGGTAATTTCTCCGTCAGCTGTGGAAGAGACAGCGGAAGAGGAGGATGAAGTTGCCGGGTCTGAAGAGGATTCCCCCGTGATTATACAATCTCTCGAATCGGTTGTTGTGAAAGAAGATGAGGAAGGAGAAGCCATTGTTGCGGAAGAGAAACCTGTCGTAATAGCGGCAGCTGCAGAGACAGCAGCAGAAGCAGCAGCAGCAGCAGCAGCAGCAGAAGAAGAAGAAGAAGAAGAAGAAGAAGAAGAAGAAGGGAAAAAAGAGGAACCGGCAATTGTTGAGGAACCTGTCGTTGAAACTGTTGTGAAAGAGGAAGAACCTAAATCGGCTGTGTTGGGAGAAAGTCTCAAACTGTCTGCTGGCTTGCGACATGCTATCAGCTTGAATGATTCTTTCCGTTTTTCTCGTGAACTGTTCGGAGGCGACACTGATTTGATGAATCGGGTTATCGAACAGATATCAGTAATGAGTTCCTACAAGACTGCAGTCGCATTTCTGTCCTCGAAAGTCGAATTGAATGAAGAAAAGGAGGCGGTGAACGACTTTCTGGAACTACTAAAGAAATTTTTTAATCAATCAGCATAAAACAAAAACAAGATGGGAAAGCTATATGTGGTGCCTACGCCGGTAGGGAATCTGGAGGACATGACTTTTCGGGCTATCAAAGTCCTGAAAGAGGTCGATCTGATTTTGGCGGAGGATACACGTACTTCCGGTATTTTGCTGAAACACTTTGAAATAAAGAATGCAATGCAATCTCACCACAAATTTAATGAACATAAAACGGTGGAAAGTGTTGTTAATAGAATAAAGGCAGGTGAAACGGTGGCACTAATTTCGGATGCCGGAACGCCTGGAATTTCCGATCCCGGATTTCTGGTTGTTCGTGAGTGTGTACGCAACGGCATTGAAGTGCAGTGCTTGCCGGGAGCAACCGCTTTTGTTCCGGCACTCGTTGCATCGGGATTGCCGAACGAGAAGTTCTGCTTCGAGGGGTTTCTCCCCCAGAAGAAAGGACGGCAGACACGACTGAAGACATTGGCGGAAGAACACCGTACGATGGTGTTTTATGAATCACCCCACCGTCTGTTGAAGACGTTAACACAGTTTGCCGAATATTTCGGTGCTGAACGTCAGGCAACCGTGTCGCGTGAAATATCCAAGCTCCACGAAGAAACAGTTCGGGGCAGTTTGGCTGAATTGATAGAACACTTTACCGCTACCGAACCCCGGGGCGAGATTGTGATAGTATTAGCAGGAATAGATGATTAAATAATTTCATTAAAAAACGTAAAACGTAAACGTATGAAAAAGTTAGCTGTTTTATTTGTATGCGTAGCCATGTTAGCTTCGTGTGATAGCTTTAAAGGTGGAAGTAAAGACCTGAAAGCTGAAAATGATTCTCTTTTGATGGAACTGAACCAGCGCAATGCTGAACTGGATGATATGATGGGTACTTTCAATGAAGTTCAGGAAGGTTTCCGTAAGATCAATGCTGCCGAAAGTCGTGTTGACTTGCAACGTGGAACCATCACTGAAAACTCTGCCAGCGCCAAGCAACAGATTGCTTCTGACATCGAATTCATCTCTAAACAGATGGAAGAAAACAAAGCGCAGATTGCAAAGTTGCAGGCACAGTTGAAGAACAGCAATTACAATTCTGCACAGATGAAAAAAGCTGTTGCTGCTTTGACTGCTGAATTGAACGCTAAACAACAACGTATCGAAGAACTTCAAACAGAACTGGCTTCCAAGAATATCCGTATCCAGGAATTGGATGCTGCTGTCAGCGACTTGTCTGCTGCTAAAGAAACGTTGGCTGCAGAAAACGAAGCGAAAGCTAAAACCGTTGCTGAACAGGAAAAGAGCTTGAATGCTGCCTGGTTCGTATTCGGTACTAAATCTGAATTGAAAGCTCAAAAGATTCTTCAGAGCGGAGATGTATTGAAGAGCGCTGATTTCAATAAGGATTATTTCACTCAAATCGATATCCGTACAACCAAAGAAATCAAGTTGTACTCTAAACGTGCTGAGTTACTGACTACTCATCCGTCCGGTTCTTATGAATTGGTAAAAGATGACAAAGGCCAGTTGACATTGAAGATTACTAATCCTACTGAATTCTGGAGTGTATCCAGATACTTGGTTATTCAAGTAAAATAAGGTAGACATCCCTTTTTGAATTGCCAATGTGCTGATTCCTGGATTCAAGAAATTAGCACATTGGCTTTTTTGTTTCTTATTATACGCATAACTACTGATGAAATATAAAAATCTTTTTTTTGATCTTGATGATACCATCTGGGCTTTCTCTCAAAATGCCCGTGATACTTTTGAAGAAGTATATCAGAAATATTCATTCGACCGTTATTTTGATTCGTTCGATCATTATTATACCCTTTATCAGCAAAGAAATACCGAACTTTGGATTGAGTACGGCGAAGGAAAAATAACGAAAGATGAATTGAACCGTCAACGTTTCTTTTATCCTTTACAGGCTGTGGGAGTGGAAGATGAAGCGCTTGCCGAACAGTTCTCGAAAGATTTTTTCGCGATTATTCCCACTAAAAGTACTTTGATGCCTCATGCAAAGGAGGTATTGGAATATCTTGCTCCTAAATATAACCTCTATATCCTTTCCAATGGATTCCGTGAATTGCAATCATGCAAGATGCGGTCGGCAGGAGTGGACGGGTATTTCAAAAAAGTGATTCTTTCGGAAGATCTCGGAGTGTTGAAGCCTTGGCCGGCAATATTTAATTTTGCCTTGTCTGCCACTCAATCCGAATTGCGCGAATCCTTGATGATTGGTGACAGTTGGGAAGCGGATATAACCGGAGCGCACGGAGTAGGGATGCATCAGGCTTTTTACAATGTGACGGAACGGACTACTTTCCCTTTTCTTCCCACTTATCACATACATTCCTTGAAAGAATTAATGGATTTATTATAGGTTTTCTGGATTAAGTCGTATTTTTGTTGCGTTTTAATTTTGCATAAAATACGATATAATCATGGATAGTACGCTTCTGCCTTTTGCCTTACTTTGTTTCACTTCATTCTTTACATTGACCAACCCATTGGGAACGATGCCTGTCTTCCTTACCATGACTCATGGTATGACGGATAAGGAACGTCAGTCTATCGTACGTCGCGCCACCATTGTGTCGTTTATTACAATAATGGTATTTGTCTTTGCCGGGCAGTTTCTTTTTAAGTTTTTCGGTATTTCTACCAATGGCTTCCGTATTGCCGGTGGGGTGATTATCTTCAAGATCGGCTTTGATATGCTTCAAGCCCGTTATACACCAATGAAACTGAAAGATGAAGAAATCAAAACGTATGCGGATGATATCTCCATTACTCCTCTCGGCATTCCTATGTTATGCGGTCCCGGAGCGATTGCCAATGCTATTGTCTTGATGCAGGATGCACATTCTTATGAAATGAAGGGAATTTTGATCGGCACTATTGCCCTGATTTATCTGCTGACTTTCTTTATTCTTCGTGCTTCTACGAAATTGGTAAACGTATTGGGCGAGACGGGAAACAATGTAATGATGCGCCTCATGGGATTGATTCTGATGGTAATTGCGGTGGAATGTTTCGTCAGCGGATTGAAACCGATTTTGGTGGATATTGTGAGAGAGGGGATGCTTCCTTGATGATAAAAGATAGAAGGGTTGAAGAGTCCTTAAAATGAAATTTATCTTTGCTGTAAAAAATGAACTACCCTTATAGAAGTTAATAAGATATATATAAATAAAGCCGTAAATGGATGACAACTATCAGGAATATTTTATTTTAAATTACTTTTGTAAAAAATAGATTCCCGAGTTTTTTTATAACCCCCTTAATAGAAATGAGACTAAAACTCCAAGGCTTGCCAAAGAGTTTAGTCTCATTTTTACCTTTATAAATCAGTATCTTTTTTATATCTTGGAATTGGATATATTGTATCTACTCTTTTTTATTTCATTAAAAAGAAGTGAATTGTTTATGGATTCTGATCAGTGGCAATATTTAAGCTTTCATTACCGTCGAACTCTGTCATTGGAATCATCATCGTCATTTCCCAGTCTTCCGGATCAATATAACGTCTGTAGTCTAATAGACGTGCTCCTTCTCCCCATTATTCGATACGATGTTGAAGTAAATGTTTCTTACGTAAAACTATTTATGTATATATTTATGAATAATAAGACCTGCAATTTCGATTAATTCTAAAATTGCAGGTCTCATCTATTTATTTAAAACTTATCCTTATATGGAGGCAATATTAAAAAATGTTTTATCGAGGTAAATTATTACTCCATCCCTCTGTTTGTATAACTCCAAAACCTGAATTGACTTCAAAAGAAGGTATTGGGTACACAAATTTTGCGATGTTGAAATTAGTGTACGATCCATCTGCTACACTAATAATTTTGCCTAATCTTCTTGCGTCAAAGAAGCGATGTCCTTCTTGAACCAGTTCTAATTTTCTTTCTTTATCAATGGCATCAATAACCGTCTGATCCTCTGCAATTTCACTATCATCCAAATCCGGGTTTCTTTTTGCCGCTACTTCCAACAGTTTTTCTTTAGCTTTACCATAATCAGGAGTTGATTGTTTTGCATATGCTTCTGCCTGTATTAAATACATTTCAGGCAGTCTGAAAACTGGCAAATTAGAAATCTGATTATTGGTTGTGATACCACGCATTTTTCCACCAGTCCACGTACCGCCAAGAAGCGCCAGCCGAATATCATTAGGTGAATATTCTGCTACTGTTGCGCTGTTAATAGACAAACCGTATTTATTCCATAAAGTATTCAGAGCATTAGCGGACAAATAATCATCTTCGGCTTTTGCTATAAAGAAAATGTCTTCTGTCGAAACAGCCAATGTCGTGTACATATTCTTATAGTCTTCTTTGGTTGATACAATTGTACCACCACTTAGGGTTATTGCCTCTTGAGCCGCTGTAATAGCCCCTTCGTAATTTTTCATATAGAGTTTTACGCGAGCTTCAAGTGCAGCAACTGCAGCCGTATTCATATACTGTTTACCTACATTTTCAACACCTTCTTTAGCATAATATTCTTTAGCTTTCGTTATATCATCAAGAATCAGGCTATAATTTTGTTCTACACTGACTCTTGACACCTGTGAATAGGCAGGGACGGGTTCAGTAACGTTTACGATACCTAATGTCGTTTTGTTGGCTTCCGAATATGGCAAACCAAACATGTTAGTCAAATAGAAAGAGCAGAGGGCTTTAATAGCATAGGCTTGAGCGATGCATCCTTCCACTTCTGCCAGATCCCCCTTTGTTACTTCTTTAAATGAAGCACCTTCTTTAATGATACGTGCACAACGGTCGATAGCCCAATATCCGTATGCCCATATTTCTTCTATGTATGAATTAGTATCCAGTATCTGATAGCGGAAGATGTCATAGAAATGAGACGTTGCAACGGAATGTGAAGTGATATCCGTTGGCGCATCTCCAATTGCTAATACATCACGTCCCAGAAAACGATATGAACCTAATGTGTAATATACACCATTTAGAGCATTCTGAAAATCTTGGGTAGTAACCAAGGCTTCTTCTGTCGGAACAGAAGTTGATGGCGTTTCTGTCAAGAAGTCATCGCATGCGGTGAATGAAATTGCCATCCAACCGGTTAATAAAGCAAATAATATTTTCTTCATTGTCATAAATTTCTAAAGTTATTTTTTAGAAGCTAAGATTAAGACCGAACATGATATTTCTAGGTACAGGATATGCCCAAGACTGCATACCGGTAGATCTAGTTTGTGGATCAAATCCTATAAAATCTTTAGCAGTGATAGTGAACAAATTGTCAGCAGAGATATAAACTCTTAAATTGTCAATAGCCACTTTATTCATAAGGTTCTTCGGAAGAGTATATCCTAAAACCATGGATTTCATTCTCAAATAAGAACCGTTCATTAAGAAACGGCTGGAATTAGTTTCTGCTCCCGAGTTGTCTCCAGCTACAAATTTGGGTACGTCGGTTATATCTCCCGGCTTTTGCCAGCGGTTGTCATAAACATAGTTAGATACCGGACCTAAGAAATAATGTCCAACCTGCATATCAAATGCAAATCCGGAGTTATATACTTTATTTCCCAAGGTGAAACTGGTATCAAAAGAGAAGTCAAAACCTTTGTATTTGAAATTCATTCCAAAGCCACCATAAAATTTAGGATCGGCAGAACCTACAATTCGCTGACCGGCCTCATTTACATTTTTTGTTTTCTCATCCCCTTCTTGTCCTTTATACCACATTGCTTCTCCTGTTTCAGGATCCACTCCTGCATATTCCGGCATATAGAATGTATTATACGCCTCGCCAACTTTTCTGATAGTTAGAGTATTCTCAATTGGTTTTTCTGTGGCAAGTTTTATGATTTTATTTTTATTTGCCGTACCAGTGAAACGAACATCCCAACTGAAATCCTTATTTCTAAGTACGTTAGCGTTAATCAAGAATTCTATACCTTTGTTTTCCATCTCACCTACATTTTTCAGGATAGATCCGAATCCAGTTGTGTAAGAAAGTGGTACATCAAATATCATATCTTTTGTCCGTTGGTTATAATAGTCCACTTCGAGTGTCAGTCTTTCGAAGAAAACAGCATGGATACCGATATCGGCTTTTGCAACAGTCTCCCATTTTAGATCCGGATTGGCTATTTGGTAAGGAATAGCTCCTGGTTTACCATTATAAGAATATCCATAATTATATAATCCCATTGCTGCATAATAACCAATATCCTGATTACCTACAGTTCCATAACTACCTCTGATAGTCAAATCTGTCAACCAACTTTTGGTATTTTCCATAAAGCTTTCGTTAGAGATTCGGTATTTTGCTCCTATAGACCAAAAAGGAGCCCATTTGTTGTTTACACCAAATCTTGACGAGCCGTCATAACGGAAACTGCCTGACAGATAATATTTATCATTCAAGTTATATTCTGCATTCATAAAGAATGAAGAAAGAGTGCTTGCTTTGGTTGAAGATCCCGCCCCTGTTGGCTTGGAAGCATTGTCCAATTCAAAAACAGCATCACTAGGATATCCACTGGCAGCTGCATAAATTGTTCTATAAGATATTTTCTGTGCTTCTTGTCCCAACAACACATTCAAATGATGCATGTCTTTGAAAGTGCGGTTGAAGTTTACGGTATTGGTAATGGTCAAGGTTGTTGCTCTTTCCTGGTTTCTTTGACCAAGCATACCACTACCGGAATATTGAGGATTATAAATTGAACTGTAAAAGAACTCGTCCAAGTCAATCAAGCTCAATCCTGCATTTGTCTTCCATGTTAAGCCATCAATAATATTATAAGTAAAATATGGATTCACAACCAATGTAATCTGCTTTTGATTGCGTTTATCACCTTTTTCTTTATCGTTAATAGCTACAGGATTATAATTAACATTTGTATTATATGTTCCGTCTTCATTGCGCACCTGTTCAAACGGACGGATGTCATATACTGCTACAATAGGATTAGTATATTGGCTTTCAGTCATAGTGTTGTTTATATCGGAGAGTGCTCCATTCACAGAAAGTCCATATCCTATCCGCCCGCTTTTTCCATCTAAACTAATACGTCCGCTATAGCGTTTCATTCCAGTTCCGATGACGATACCTGTGTTCTGAAAATATCCTCCACTAATATAATAGCGCAAATTTTCATTCCCACCTTGAGCACTGATATCATATTCTTGTGAAAAACCATTTTGCAGAATCTCCTTCAGCCAATCCACACTCTTGATATTTTGCGTCAAGTCCACATTATACCAATCCATAACATAGGCATTCAGCCATTCAGCAGAAGTCATGCCATCCTCACCGTCATATCCTGCATTTGTTAGTCCTTCGGTCCAGATCTCTTTGTATTTATCCAGATTTGTCGTACGATAATTATGATCTATCTTACCTACAAAACTAGTTCCGACTTTTGCATTCACATTAAAACGCGCTTTTCCCAGACTACCTTTTTTAGTAGTAACTACAATTACTCCATTCGCTGCACGAGCTCCATAAATAGCTGTAGCTGTAGCATCTTTCAAAACTGTGATGGACTCAATGTCGTTAGGATTGATATTAGCCATCGGACTTGCCGCCATATCCCCTGTCCCGGCTTTGTTATAAGCCCCCATTTTGTCTGTGTAAATGGCAATACCATCAATTACGTATAAAGGTTCGGTTCCAGAATTCATTGAACCAACTCCACGAATAGTAGTAGAAGCGTATGCACCAGGTTGTCCAGTCAAGCTATTTACTTGTAAACCAGCTACTGATCCTTCCAAAGACTTCATAAAGTTTGCATCTGTTTTTTTCATCAAGTCCTTGTTATCCACCGTTTGGGCAGATCCCGTAAATGCTGCTTTTTTAGTTACCCCATATCCGGTTACCACAACCTCATCTATTAGCTGTGCATCAGATTTGAGAACCACTCGCAAATTGGGCTTTATCGCCACTTCCTGCGTCTGCATACCAATGTACGAAATCTGCAAAGTCTTTGCAGAACTTGGTTCATTCGACAAATTAAAATTACCATCTACATCTGTGATTGTACCCAGAGTGGTACCTTTTACCAACACAGAAGCGCCAACAACTGGCTGCCCGTCTTCTTCAGAAATCACAACGCCTGTGACCTTTTGAGTCTGGGCAGTTACTAGGCCTATGCCCACAAAAAGGCATGCCAATAACAGCATTAATTTTCTTTTCATAAATTCT
>OHRR01001068.1_pt1 | contig 10868 bp, 10 predicted proteins | sample 1578501 | NCBI WGS metagenome assembly OHRR01 (sample SAMEA3879598, study PRJEB24766) | human gut metagenome | biome: human-associated habitat; feature: feces | place: USA | collected 1985/1987
CTTTTTCAACTAAGATTACAGACTGACCGCGTCTGGCAGCGGCGATAGCAGCATAGCAGCCTGCGAGTCCGCCGCCAAGAACAAGAACGTCGCAGTTAAGCTTTTCTGTGATACCTGTTTCATTGGCATACGGCCAAGAAGTGTTATGTATCATAACGCTTGTTCCCCCTTAAATCAGAATTGAAATTCATATTTTGAAAATGCAGTACAAAGACGAATGCCAGCCTCAGCATCTTCCTTTGAGATAACGCTGCTGCTGCAGTGAGCGTAACGAGTGACAACGGAAATACCGCCGGCACGAACGCCAAAGTTTGAAAGATTCATACTGGAGGCATCGCAGCCGCCTTTATCAATGACTTCATACTGAAATGGAATATCTTTATGACGGCAGCACTGCTCCATGGCAGCAATGACATCCTCATCACACAGAACAGATGGATCTGCAACCTTGATGCCGATTCCTTCGCCGATTGCATTGCTTCCAGTCAGGTCGCACGGATAATCATGTGCCGGGGTAACGTCAACAGCGATGCCAATATCTGGTTTAATAAAGGCAGCAGTTGTCTTAGAGCCGCGGCAGCCAACTTCCTCCTGAACGGTAAATACATAATAAATGTCATTAGGATAAGTTCCGTCATTTTCACGAAGTGCTTCAATTAACTGAAAGCAGCCAACTCTATCATCAAATGTTTTTGAGCAGACAAGATCATTTGCAAGTGGAAGATATTCGCCGCAATAGCCACATACAGAACCAACATGGACATATTTAAGTGCATCTTCCTTGGATTTGGCACCGATATCAATAAATAGCGCATTAGGATCATTGTGTGCATCCTCAATATTTTTCATGCTGCTGACGACGCCATAGATGCCATTTCTAAAAACGACTCTTGTGTTATAAGCAGAAGCAGTCCAGTTCCAGCCAACATTGCATACTAAAAGACGTCCATCTTCCTCAATTTTCTTTACCATGAAGCCAATTTCATCCATGTGAGCAGCAAACATGATTTTCTTGGAGCGTGGTCCGCCTTTGCCTTTTTTAACGGCAATCAGGCTTCCGAGCGGATCAACAATCAGCTCATCTGCGTATGGACGCACCTCCTCTTCAATCAATTCGCGTACTTTTTTTTCGTATCCGGCGATGCCCTGAGTTTGGGTTAAGCGGATTAGAAGTTCTTCATTTCGCATCGCGAGTACCTCCTCATTTTTGACTGCATAATTAATGATATAACTAGTTGTGCAAGCCTATAAGAATTTTATCACCTAAAAAAATGGAATGCAATACGTGATTATCGAGTTTGATTTTTTTTATAAATTAGTGCAAGCCCTTTAAGCATTAAGTCAGGATCGTAGGAAATATTTTCCTCACAGTAAGGAAGGATTGCCGATGCGATACCGCCTGTGGCTACTACAATAGCATTTTCGCCAATTTCTTTTTTGATGCGGCGAATCATGCCGTCAATCATTGCGGCATTGCCAAAGAGGGAACCGCTTTTCATGCAGTCAATTGTATTGCTGCCTATCACATGCTTTGGCGCCTCTAAACTGATAAAAGGAAGCTGAGATGTCTGTGATGAGAGTGAGTTTAGTGCAACAGCGGCACCAGGGGCAATGGCACCGCCTATATACTGGCGCTTATCATTTATAACAGAAAAAGTCGTTGCAGTTCCCATATCAATAATAATAGAAGGAACCGGATAAGCAGCTATAGCGGCGACGGCTGTAACCACAAGATCGCTGCCAAGCTGGGTTGGATTATCAATACGAATAGAAAGACCTGTTTTTACGCCAGGTCCGACAATCAACGGCTCTTTAGGAATTAATTTTGTCAGCGCGGTCTTTATAATATTCGATAAAGGCAAAACAACAGATGAGATAATGCTGCCTTCCACCTGTGCGCGTGAAATAGAGTGAAGTTCAAAAATGAGCTTAAAATCAATAGCATATTCAAGCTCTGTCTTATCGGTACGTGTAGAGAGGCGTTCTGTAAATAAAACGTGATCTGCTTCAATTCCTCCTACTACAATATTTGTATTTCCAATATCAACTGCAATAATCATAACAATCTGCCTTTCTGTGAGAACAATATTATGCAGAAAGAATATCATGATAAAACAGGAAAAACAAGTATCATTTTGGGCATAATAAAGAAAAAAAGGAGCTGTTTTCATGGAAAATAATAAAAGAAAAACAAAGCCTGATTGGAATAAGCTGACAGCAGAAGATCTTCAAAAGCTTGAGATTGCAGAGGAGATAGGTGTGATTGACAAAATCTATGCAGGCGGATACGGAAATCTTACATCAAAAGAGTCGGGAAAAATCGGAGGAATTCTTGCTGCCAGGAACAAAGCAAAGAAGAAATAAAGAAACAGGTTGAAAGAAAGTGCGGAATCCATTATACTAAAAGTATAGAGATTATTTATGAAGAAATGGAGGATTCAAAATGGATCACGCAAAGCTGTTAAATAAAGTAGACCACACACTGTTGGCACAGGGAGCAACATGGGAGGAAATTCGTCAGATTTGTGACGATGCTATCCGTTTTAAGACAGCATCCGTATGTATTCCGCCGTCCTACGTAAAGCAGGCAAAGGGTTATGTAGGCGATAGAATGAAGATTTGTACTGTAATCGGTTTTCCAAATGGCTATAACACTACAGCTGTAAAGGAGTTCGAGACAAGAGACGCAATCGAAAATGGTGCAGATGAGATTGATATGGTAATCAATATTGGATGGGTAAAGGACGGCAGATACGATCTTGTTGAAGAAGAAATCCGCTGCCTGAAGGCTGCATGCGGTGACAAAATTTTAAAGGTTATCATTGAGACTTGTCTTCTGACAGATACAGAGAAGATTCGTATGTGTGAAGTAGTAACTGCGGCAAAGGCAGATTTTATTAAGACATCTACAGGATTTTCCAAGGCAGGTGCAACATTTGATGATATCGCACTTTTTGCTTCACATGTAGGTGAGAATGTGCAGATTAAGGCAGCCGGCGGAATTTCATCCTTTGCAGATGCAGATGAGTTTGTAAAGCTTGGCGCTGACAGACTTGGAACAAGCCGTCTTGTAAAGATTGAAAAACAGCAGTAATCGGTCAATAAATCCATGACGAGAAAAATTTGATTTTATAAGAGGTGGTCTGCACATGTTACAGACCGCTTTTTTTTACTCAAGAGAGTCTACGTTGTCGAATTTGTGAGATGATAGTTCAATTAAATCTTTCTAAAATAAAGGGGGAATGAATTGACGCAGAAAAATCAAGGGAATATAATGAAAGTCGCATTGTTAAAAACGCGAGAAACAATTGTTTCACATTCAAAAAGAAAAGGAGAACAACGTGCTTCAGTTAAAAAACATTGTGAAAACGTATGTAGCAGGAGACACCAAACAAGATGCATTAAAGGGCGTTAGCATGAACTTTCGTGAAAACGAATTCGTATCGATTCTTGGACAGAGCGGTTCAGGAAAGACAACGTTGCTTAACATTATCGGCGGTCTCGATCGTTATACGAGTGGTGATCTGATCATTAATGGCGTATCCACGAGCAAGTATAAGGATGCCGACTGGGATTATTATCGCAATCATTCGATTGGATTTGTCTTCCAAAGCTACAATTTAATTCCACACCAGAGTGTTCTGTCAAATGTCGAATTAGCGTTGACACTTGCTGGTATTTCCAAAAAAGAGCGCCGTGCGAGGGCTATCGAGGTTTTAAAGAAGGTTGGTCTTGCTGACCATATTCACAAGCGTCCGAATCAGATGTCAGGAGGACAGATGCAGCGCGTGGCGATTGCGCGTGCACTAATCAATAATCCAGATATTTTGCTTGCTGATGAGCCGACGGGCGCGCTTGATTCTGAAACAAGTGTACAGATCATGGAGCTATTAAAGGAAATCGCAAAGGATAAGCTTGTCATCATGGTAACACATAATCCAGAGCTTGCGGCAAAGTATTCCACACGAATTATCCGTGTTCTTGACGGCTGTATCGTGGATGACACCGATCCGTACAACGTGCCGGATCAGATCAGCGTAATCCCACAGAAGCGAAAGAAGATTTCGATGTCGATGGGAACTGCGGTGTCTCTTAGCTTTAACAATTTAAAAACCAAGAAGGGTCGTACGCTGCTCACATCATTTGCAGGAAGTATTGGAATCATAGGAATTGCACTGATTTTGTCATTGTCGACTGGTATCCAGGACTATGTAAACGATTTGCAGCGCGATACGCTTTCTTCTTATCCAGTCTCAATTGAGAAGGAAGAGTCTCCGCTTGCAAGTATCTTGACTGCATCAGCGTCTGAGGAAGATGGAGGGGATACTGAAAAGAAAGAAAATACTGTGTATTCAAACAACCGTATGTATGAATTGTTTAATGCAATGTTTGCATCAGATAGTGAGACAAACAATCTGACAAAGTTTAAGAGCTATCTTGATGAGCGTATGGCAGAGGATGGAGATGAAAAGGAAAGCGATGTATTAAAGGATCACGTAGAGACGATTCAGTATCAGTATGATGTGAAGTTAAATACTTATATTGAAACAGAGGATGGCTACCGAAGTACCGATATGAGCAGTGTATTTACTAATGGTGCGACTAGCCAGAGCACATCATCGGATGATTCTTCTGATAATTCCATGGCATCTATGATGGGTATGTCCTCATCCTCCATGTCTCAGATGAGTAATAGTATGATGAGTTTGTGGTCTGAGCTTCTTCCAGGAAGCGATGGTGAGCTGATTTCCGATATGGTATATGATCAGTACGATCTTGAGGCTGGAAGGTGGCCAGAGGCAGCCAATGAGCTTGTATTAATTATGTCAGACCAAAATGAGATCACAGATGTTGCTTTCTATGCGCTTGGATTGATGAGCGATGAAGAGGTCACAGATATGATGAAGGCGGTCATGAAGTCAGAGACGTTAAGCACAAAGCAGCGTGAGATTTCCTATGATGATATTTTAGAAACAACCTTTAAGCTGATCTTAAATCCAGATTATTACACAAAGGAAGCAAATGGAACTTGGAGTTACATCGGTGACGATAAAGATTCTATGAATCTGGTAATTGATCATGGTTATGATTTGAAGATTGTCGGTATTATCAAGCCAAATCCAGATGCAGCAGTGACCTCTGCTACGGGAAGCTTTGGTTATACCTCTGCGCTGACCCAGTATGTGATTGAGCAGACAAATAATAGCGAGCTTGTAAAAGAGCAGAAGCTTCCAGAAAATGAAAATCTGGATCTTTTGACCGGACTGCCATTTGTGATCACCGAGGAGAATGACCCTACCGATGAGGAGAAGGCTGAGAAGATCAAGGAATATTTTGCTGGATTAAATGATGTCGAAAAGACAAAGATTTATACGGAAATTCTTTCTGAACCAACGGATGAGGAAATTGAGCAGATGACCTCTATGTATATGAATAATTTCTCTAGTCGTGATGCGATTATTACGTTGGTGGCCAGCACGATGGGCATGGATGAGGAGACCGCGAAATCCTATCTGGAGGATTACAGCGACGAAGAACTTCAGGAAATGCTTCAAAAGCAGCTTGTGCAGATGATAAAGGAAAACAAGTCCGACTCCGCGCAGGCACAGGTACTTCAGATGCGTGTGAATGCGACTGAGCAGGGAGATCTGTTTGGTACAGCAGGATATGCAGCAGTGGCAAAGGCATTTGATGAGCTGATTGACAGTACCGATGATACCACAGTGCTTGCTAAGTATTACGATGAATATATGCCATCAACGGTTTCAGGTTCTACACTTGAGGAAACCTTGCAGAAGCTGTCTGCAGTTGACATCAATTCTCCGTCCACGATCAACATTTACGCAAAGAGCTTTGACGATAAGGAAAAGATTGCCGATGTGATCACACAGTACAACGAGACGGCAGAGGAGGATGACCAGATCAGCTACACCGATTATGTGGCGCTTCTGATGTCTGGTGTGAATACGATGATCAATGCCGTGTCCTACGGGCTGATTGCATTTGTTTCCATTTCATTGGTTGTTTCCTCTATTATGATTGGAATCATCACGTATATTTCTGTTTTGGAGCGCACCAAAGAGATCGGTATTCTTCGAAGTGTTGGCGCGTCCAAGAAGGACATTTCCAGAGTTTTCAACGCGGAGACTGCAATTATTGGTCTGACGGCAGGTCTGATGGGTATTGGCGTCACATTACTACTCAATATTCCAATCAGTATGGTAATTGACAATCTGACGGGAATCGGAAACATTGCAAAGCTTCCAGTCATGGGTGCAGTCATTCTTGTTGCAATTAGTGTGGCACTTACGATGATCGCCGGACTGATTCCGTCAAAGCTTGCTGCAAAGAAGGACCCAGTTATTGCACTTAGAAGTGAGTAAGTTCAAAGTGAATAAAAAGATAGGAACCGATTGACAAAGACCTCTCATAGGACGTATACTAGCAATGTCTTGTAAAAAGACAAATGAGACGTTTCTTGTTTCAGTTTATGGGTTCGTTAGAACAAAATAAATGAGACATTTGACGTTACAATCAGAGGAGGAGAGGTTATGAAAAACAACAGCATTAAAACCGTTGTTGCCGTTGGAATCGGCGCAGCATTGTTTTTTGTACTGGGACGTTTTGTGGCAATTCCAAGCCCGGTTCCAAACACAAATATCAGCTTGCAGTATGCAGTACTTGCATTGTTAGCAGCAATGTACGGACCAGTAGCAGGCGGTCTGATCGGATTTATCGGACATGCACTGATCGATTTATCATGGGGCGGAAGTCCATGGTGGAGCTGGGTAATCACATCAGCATTTGTAGGTGTTGTGATTGGATTATTTGCAAAGAAGCTCAATGTACAGGAAGGTGTATTTGATAAGACAAAGACAGCTATCTTCGCAATCGCTAATGTGGCAGCACATGTGATTGGCTGGGTAGTCGTAGCGCCAGTACTTGATATTTTAATTTACGCAGAGCCTGTAAAAAAGGTATTTGCGCAGGGCGTATTTGCTGCAATCTCCAATACCATCACAGGTGTGATTGTTGGCGGACTGTTAATTGTGGCATATACAAAGACCATTGCAAAGAAAGGTTCTCTCGACAGAGAATAAAACTTTGACAAAGCCTTCTCATTTAGCTGAAAAATTTTTGGCTTGTGAAAAGGCTTTGATTTTTATTGTTTTTATGAGGTATATACATGACGAAGAAAAAGTCCCCTGTTATTTCATTTGAAGATTTTTCATTCCAATATCGGGCACAGAAAAAGCCAACACTGACAGGGATCAATCTGAATATTTATCCGGGAGAAAAGGTACTGATCGCAGGACCTTCCGGCAGCGGAAAGAGTACGCTGGCAGGCTGCATCAACGGGTTAAACCCATTTTCTAATCCTGGTGAAAGTACAGGCAAACTGATTGTAGATGGCGTAGATGCGATGCACAGCAGTATTTTTGAACTGTCAGCTCATGTGGGAACAGTGTTACAGGATCCAGATGGACAATTTATTGGTCTGACGGTAGGTGAGGATATTGCGTTTGCATTGGAAAACAGCTGTACACCTCAGGACAAAATGCATGAAATTACAAAGCATGCGGCAGAGCTTGTTGGCATTGAGCATCATCTGGACTACGCACCGCATGAGCTGTCAGGCGGACAAAAGCAGCGAGTCAGCCTTGCTGGTGTTATGGTCGATGAGGTGAAGATCCTTCTCTTTGATGAGCCGCTTGCTAATCTCGATCCGGCAGCAGGAAAGCAGGCAATTGAACTGATTGATGAAATTCAGAAAAAGACGGATACGACTGTTCTGATTATTGAGCATCGCCTAGAGGATGTACTTTGGAGAAATGTGGATCGTATTGTGCTTGTTAATGATGGTACAATTCTTGCTGATTTGACGCCAGATGAATTGCTTTCAACAAATCTGCTTAGAGATAATGGTATTCGCGAGCCGCTCTATATAACCGCCATGCGTTATGCAGGAATTGATATTACAAAGGAAAAGAAGCCAGCCCATGCCGATTCAGTTGTGTTAGATGAGTCTGATCAAAAAAAACTGCGAGATTGGTTTTCGGCACAGCCATTCTCCCCAAAGGAGCCAGAAGGAGCTCCTCTTTTGGAAGTGAAAAATTTGAGCTTTGGCTACAATAAAGGGCAGCAGACGTTAAAAAATGTCAGTCTTTCTGTGAAAAAAGGCGAGATGGTCAGCATTGTGGGACGAAACGGAGCTGGAAAATCAACCTTTTCTAAGCTGGTATGCGGTTTCGAGGATCCTAATCAGGGAGAGATATTTTTTGAAGGACAAGATCTTTTGAAGGAAAATATTAGAAGCCGTGCTAAGAAGATTGGCTATGTCATGCAAAATCCTAATCAGATGATTTCTAAAACAATGATTTACGATGAAGTAGCGCTTGGCCTTCAGAAGTCTGGAAAGTCCGAGGAAGAGATTCGAGCGAAAGTCGAAGAAACGTTAAAAATTTGTGGTCTGTATCCGTTCCGTAACTGGCCAATTTCGGCACTTAGTTTTGGACAGAAAAAGCGTGTGACGATCGCAAGCGTTCTTGTGCAGGATCCGAAATTAATTATCCTCGACGAGCCGACAGCGGGACAGGACTTTAAGCACTACACGGAAATTATGGAATTTTTGCGCGGATTAAATGAGCAGGGCGTTACCGTTATCATGATTACACATGATATGCATCTGATGTTAGAGTACACACCAAGAGCGCTTGTATTTTCCAATGGACAGCTGATTGACGATTGCAGGGCATCACAGGTACTGTGCAATCCAGAGCTTGTGGCGCGTGCCGCACTCAAGGAGACGAGTCTTTTTACACTCGCAAATCGCTGTGGCATCACTCCGCCGGAAAGCTTTGTAGAGCGCTTTATTCAGGAAGACAGGGAGGTTCGCAGCCATGGCCGCTAAGACGGTATTAAATTATCTGGAACGCGACAGCGTGATTCATAAAATGACGGGAACGACCAAGCTAGCGTTTTTCCTGCTCTTTACCTTTGCCAGCATGATTACATACAACACCTGGGTGCTGCTTGTATTGTTTGCTGTAAGTCTTGCTGCATTTAAGTTAAGCCATATTAAGTACCGCGAAGTGCGCTTCATGATGATTTTCATGCTTGTATTTTTGGTACTCAATAATTTATTTATTTTCTTATTTGACCCGAATCAGGGAACAACTCTTTACGGTACCAGACATGTACTGTTTCATTTGTTCTGGCGCTATGATGTGACAGCAGAACAGTTATTTTACATGGTAAACATTTCATTGAAATATTTTGTGGCGCTGCCAGTTGCAATTCTGTTTATTTCGGCAACCAATCCGAGTGAGTTTGCTGCCAGCTTAAACAGTATTGGAATTTCCTACAAGGTGGGCTATTCTGTTGCCATAGCACTTCGCTATATTCCTGATATTCAGAGAGATTATCACAGCATAAGTCAGGCGCAGCAGGCAAGAGGAGTGGAGCTTGGCAAAAACGAGCACTTTTTTGCAAGACTGAAAAACTCGGTAAACATTTTGCTGCCGCTTATATTAACAAGCTTAAACCGAATCGACACGATCTCCAATGCAATGGAGCTGCGTGGCTTTGGTAAAAATAAAAAGCGCACCTGGTATACAAAAAGACCATTTGCACGAAGAGATTTTATTGCAATTGCAATTGGTGTAGTGCTGCTTGCCGTTAGCTTATTCGTGACAATCCGGTTTGGAAGGTTTTATAATCCATTTGCCTAAGCTGCTGTTTTATTTCATCAGTTGACGGACATCATCAAAAAGCTGCAGATCATTTGCTGTAAGCTTTAAATTTGTTTCATATTTGCGTCCGTCAGCTGTTGTAATAGTAATTTCGGCAATAGTGCCTTCCTGCATGACGTTACCGTCAGAGACAGCACGTAAAAAAAGCGGAAACTTCGGGTGGGCTGCTGCAAAGCGGTCCCAGGAAGCCTTTAACTGAAATATTTTAGCTGGGTTCATTTCAAAAATCCTTTCTATCTTTTGTTTTAAGCAGTTTGAGAACTGGGATAAGCAAAACTGTTTTCGTACATAAATTCTGGTGCGCAGTCAATTCCCTCATCCATCCATGTAACGGCACCATCAACAACCTTGCAATTTTTAAAAATGTTATCGTCTTTAAGCGGAAGGAAAGCAGATCCAGTCAATATTGTAGCATCAAAAAGACGCTGCTCTCCAGTTGAAAATGTGAGAATCATAATCATATCATCCAACGGCTTTACGGAAATAACTTCAATGTCGTTTCTTTTTTCGCTTGCGTATACAATTCCATTTAATACAAACATAGGATACCTCCATTCTTTATTGCAGAGGGGTGATCTTATCAAAATGCTCACCTCTATGGAATTATGTTAGCACGTGTTAGTACGCGCGTCAAGTAATGATAAAAGTTTTTGAATAGACAAACAAGTGCCCCACCAAGACTGAAAACAAAAAACTATTGATTTTTTACATGAATATCTGCTATAACACATGTTATAAAATTTTTAGGCGAAAACCCAGGGGCTTGCCCCTGGGATGAAGCCAAGAAATATTTTTCTAAATCTTTAATGTCGATATCTTCTGAATATACATTACAGATCTAACAACATAAAAGGTACATTTAATTAAAAAATTTATGCTATTAAATCGGGAAAAAATCACATTCTTTGAACTTGCACATTGAGAAATTAAAGGAAAATGCCAGTTGACGGATGAAGAACGTGACTGACAATGAATATCATAGTAATAACCATTGTAACTATCAAATGAAACATCCTGTCGTCTGGAGAGCCTGACGTTAAACGATTCTAATTCTTACCAATTATAAAAGTCAGTTAGCAGGCTAAGAAAATTTGTTGAATAATTAGACAATGATGT
>OHRR01001076.1_pt1 | contig 10774 bp, 9 predicted proteins | sample 1578501 | NCBI WGS metagenome assembly OHRR01 (sample SAMEA3879598, study PRJEB24766) | human gut metagenome | biome: human-associated habitat; feature: feces | place: USA | collected 1985/1987
GTCTTGGCAAAGCTTTCTTCCTCAACCTTGATAACCTTTGTAATGAACTCCTGCTTTTCCTTGAGTTCGGGATAAGCTGTGAGATTTTCCTTGATAACCGTATCGCAAACCTTATAGAGGAAAGGCTCGTTGTAACCGAGAAGTCTGCCGTGACGAGCCGCCCTTCTGAGCAAACGGCGAAGCACATAGCCCTTGCCCTCGTTTGACGGAAGAACACCGTCGCCTATCATAAATGTTGTACTGCGGATATGGTCTGTGATAACACGGAGTGAAACATCGCTCTTTTCATTTTTGCCGTACTCAACACCTGTAATCTGTGAGATGTGTTTCATAATATTCTGAATTGTGTCAACGAGGAAAAGGTTGTCAACACCCTGCATAACACAGGCAAGTCTTTCAAGGCCCATACCTGTATCAATGTTCGGATGTTCAAGAGGAGTGTAGTTACCTTTACCGTCACTCTCAAACTGAGTAAATACAAGGTTCCAAACCTCAACAAAACGGTCACATTCACAGCCTACATGACAGTCGGGTCTGCCGCAGCCCTTTTCGTCACCACGGTCAAAGTAGATTTCGGAGCACGGACCGCAGGGACCTGAACCGTGTTCCCAGAAGTTATCTTCCTTGCCGAGTCTTACCATATGTGACGGATCAACGCCGACTTCTTTTGTCCAAATGTCAAAAGCCTCGTCATCGTCCTCATAGATTGAAACATAGAGCTTTTCGGGAGGCATTTCAAGAACCTTTGTAAAGAATTCCCATGCCCATGCTGTAGCCTCGTGCTTAAAATAGTCGCCGAATGAGAAGTTACCGAGCATTTCAAAGAATGTACCGTGACGGGCTGTGATGCCGACACGCTCAATGTCGGGAGTACGGATACATTTCTGACAGGTTGTAACACGCTTGCGAGGAGGTGTTACCTCACCTGTAAAATATTTTTTCATAGGAGCCATACCGCTGTTGATAAGCAGAAGGCTGTTGTCGTCCTTTGGAACAAGTGAAAAGCTGGGGAGTCTTAAACAACCCTTTGATTCAAAGAATTCAAGGAACTTTTCTCTTAATTCATTAAGTCCTGTCCACTTCATAAAAAATCTCTCCTTATACAAATTCACAGGGGAATACAATATTCGTTCAAATTTGTTTAAAGTATGCAACCGAGCAAAATAAAAAATCCCATTGTATAAAAATACAATGGGACAGGAATATCCTGCGGTACCACCCAAATTGACGCCAAGCGTCCGCTTTGAGTAATCGTCATAAGATTACATTTCCTTAACGCAGAAATACGCTGTGCTTAATCACACAGAGCTCAGGGGCAGCGCACCGAAACTTCACATAAAAGCCTTGCACCAAAACGGCTTTTCTCTCTGAAATGCTGACATCTCGGTTAATCCCGTCACAGCCGAATATTGTAATTCAATTGTAGCAAATAATTTAAATCGGAGCAACACTCTGCTTTGCTTGCAAGGAGCAGAGTTTGCGACAGATTGCAATCAAGTGCATAGGAGCGTCAGCTCCTCAGTATTTCAGCGAGAGATTTGCTCACGCTGAAAGGCTGAATTGTTCCCCACCGTTTTTAAGGTGGGGAACATCAGTACTTAGATTATAAAACTGTTTCTTTGCGTTGTCAATAGCAAAATTCGGGATTAATCACGCTTTTTTCTGATAACCGAGCCTGACGGAACGGGAGCGTTGCATTTCATTGTAAGTCTTTGCATCGGGTGCGGCGCACTTTCAACGGGCATACCCTCGTCGGTTGTAAGTGATTCACACTTGATTTCAAACGGCACTCCGCTTGGCGGAAGTACATCAAGTGTGTCGCCCACATAGAATTTGTTGCGCTGAGTGATCACTGCGGTTGTGTCATCAACAAGCTCTTCACACAATGCAACATTGTCATAATGACGGATATATCCTCCGTTGCCCGTAACCTGACCGGGTTCTCTGCCGAAATAGAAGCCTGTGTTGTACTCACGGTGGCTGATTTTTTCAAGTTCTTCCCTTATCCACGGTTTGAGAACATAATCGTCACCCTCTGCAAAATAATCGTCAACAGCGTGGCGGTAAGCGTTTGTTGTAACAGCGACATAGTAAGCAGACTTTGCTCTGCCCTCAATCTTAAAGCTTGAAATACCTGCCTTTACAAGCTCGGGGATATGCTCAATCATACAGAGATCTCTTGAATTGTAGAGATATGTGCCGTCACCTGTTTCTTCAACAGGAAAATACTGTCCCTGACGGTTTTCTTCGTAAAGATGATACTTCCAGCGACACGGCTGAGCGCAGTCACCGTGGTTCGCATCTCTGCCTGTCATATAGCTTGAAATAAGGCATCTGCCTGAAAATGAAACACACATTGCACCGTGTATAAAGCATTCGATTTCAAGCTCTTTCGGAACTTTTGCACGCATTTCGGCAATTTCATCAAGCGGAATTTCTCTTGCAAGCACAACCCTTGACGCACCCATATTGTAAAGCACATTTGCCGCCGCATAGTTTGTTACTCCTGCCTGAGTCGAAATGTGACGCTGAACCTTTGGCGCATACTTTTTAGCCGCCTCAAAAACACCGAGGTCGGCAATTATGAATGCATCAACTCCGCAAGCCTGAGCATTTTCCATAAATTCCTGAAGATGAGGAATTTCATTATTGCGTGGAAGTGTGTTGCAGGTCACATGGATTCTTGCACCCTTTGCGTGTGCAAGGTCACAAGCTTTTTTGAGCTGATCGTTATCAAAATTCTGCGGTGCGGAACGCATTCCGAACATTTTTCCTGCAAGAAAAACTGCATCTGCACCAAAGTTTAAAGCGGATTTAAGGCAATCCATATCACCTGCCGGTGACAAAATTTCGGGTTTTTCAAAATTAGTTATCATAGCTTTCAATATACTCCAGATTTGCGTTTTGCTGTTCAAGTGTTGATGCGTAATAAGCCTGTCCCTTGCTGTCATGACAGAAGAAGTAATAATCCGAGCTGTTCGGATTGAGTGCGGCAATTATCGCATCCATACCGGGATTGCAGATAGGACCGTAAGGAAGTCCCTTCCTGTCATATGTATCATATCTGCTCTTGTAGGTGCTTCTGTCATTTTCGGGAACATCCTCAAGGCTTCTGTACGGATAGAACTTTGTTGAATCAAGACCGAGGCTTGACACGCCGAGACTGCTGTCGGCTGTAAGACGGTTGTGGAGGATTGAGGAAATGTAGTACATATCCTCTTTGTCAGCCGCCTCTGCCTGAATGATAGATGCGATTGTCATAACCTGATCAAGCGAATACTTTGTGTCGCTCTCTTCAACCATTTTCAAAACTGTTGTTTTCTTTGAATATCCGTCAACAGTCTGTTTTTCGTTAATCTTTGTTTCGTAGTTGTTGAGAAATTTGTAGATTACGGATTCTGCATTTTCGTTTCTGTAGAATTCGTATGTATCCGGATAGAGATAGCCCTCAAGCTTGTAGTAACGCTTGTCCGCATTTGTTTCAGCCTTGATAAAGTCAAAGTCGCTGTCAAACTTTTCGGAATTGCAAAGCGAAAGAAACTCGTCCCTGTCGCCCAAAGCACCGTTCTTTTCAAGAGTGTTGGCAATTTCAAGAACGCTTTCACCCTCGGTAATTGTAACGGAAACCGTGTCGGTTCTGTTGTTGCTACTCGAAAGGAAGTTGATGATTGCCTCGTAGTCCATATTTCTGCGAATTTCATATGTACCCTGAGTAAAATCATCGGCAGACTTTGTAACATTGACAAAAAGCTTGAAATATGACGGCTCACCGATTACTTTATTGTCAACAAGTACCTTTGTAACATCGTCAACAGTCGGATTTTCGGGAATTTCAATTTTCACGGTTGAGGAATCGGTTCTGTTCACGGCAAGCAAATCGTTCATGCCTGTTATCATATATACAGCCGCCATTGCTCCGACAATTAAAACCGAGATAATCCAGATAAAGCGGAAGGTTCTGCGATTATACTTGTTCTTTGCTTTAAGAGCCTTTTTTTCTTCCTTTTTCTTCTGCTTTAAAACCTGCTTTGATTCACGGGCCATTTGCTTTTTGACATCCTGACCGCTGTATGAATTAAGGTTTGACGGTTCATCCTCAGACTTGACGAAATTATCGTCCTCATACTCGCTTTCATCAATATTAAGTTTAAAGTTTTCGGCTCTTCTGCGACGCTGAGCGTTAAGCTCCTGTTCGCTCATATTAAAATTATCAGGGTTCATAATGTATCATTCCTTTACAAACTCGTTATTTGTTCGGTTGGTATATTTTTCGGTAATCACGACGTCAACGGGGCGGTCGAACACTCCCGAGGGCAGAGTATGCTCTATACATTTGGAGTAGCAAAGCCCAACGCTTGTTCCCGAAAAATTCTGTAAAAATCTGTCGTAGTAACCCTTGCCGAATCCAAGGCGGAATCCCTGCATATCAAAGCAAAGTCCCGGAACAAGGCAGAGTCCGTGTGAGAAATCCTCGTACTTTTCGCAAACCTCGGGGTTTGGTTCCATGATTGAAAACGCACCCTTTTCAAGCTGAGAAAGTGAATTTACAAGGTAAAAATCCATTTCGCCGAAATTATTTTTACACTTTGGCAAAGCAAGTCTTTTGCCGTCTTTCAGCGTTGTTTCAAGAATAAGCGAGGTGTCAACCTCAATCGGTGATGAAACAAAGGCAAAAAGCACATCACAGCTTTTGTATTCCTCACTTGCCAGAAAAGCGTTCTGCAAAGCGAGGTCAAGCTGTTGCTTTTTTTCGGAAGGACAGCTTTTTCGGATTTTTTTATGTTTTGCACGGAGCTGACTTTTCAGCTCACGAACATTTTTCACAGGCATTGCATATCACCGATAACCTTGTCGGCGGCATCCTTTGATACTGCGAGAGAAACAATTGCGTGACCGAATTCAATTGCACAGCCTGCGCCCTTTGCGGTAATAATATTGCCGTCCGTTACGGTGTGAGTGCCTGTATAGTCTGCACCCTTGAGTTCCTTTTCAAAGCCCGGAAAACAGGTTGCCTTTTTGCCGTCAAGAATTCCGAGATGACCGAGAATTGACGGAGCGGCACAGATTGCGGCAACGATTTTGCCGTTTTCACAGCTATACTTAACAGCCTCAATAACCTTTTCGTTTGCCTCAAGATTAAGAGTTCCGGGCATACCGCCGGGGAGTACAACACCCTGAACATCGTCAAGGTCAATATTGTCAATTGTGATATCGGCTTTTACAGGCACACCGTGTGAGCTTGTAACACATTCGCCTGTTACACCGACTGTTTTAACATCAAGCTTTGCCCTGCGCATTACATCAACGGGGGCAAGCGCCTCTGTTTCTTCAAAGCCTTCTGCAAGAAATACATAGAACATAGTAAACTTCCTTTCAGGAAAGAGTAATCCCGATATAGACATCATCGGGAATTTTATGGTTTTTGTCGAGTGATTTAATCATTCCGCATTTTTGTGATTGGCAGTTTTCAAAAAGAGCGTTATCGGATTTGCCCGTAAACACAAACCTTTCTGATTTTGTATTTTCAAGCAAAAGTGCGGAAAGTTCGTTTATATTTTTATAAGCCGAGTAAAAAACATCGGCAGTATTTTCGTTTTCATCAAATACGGCAAAGCAGTCATTCTTATTGATTACCTTTGAGCCGTAAATCTCATAATAGGACTTTGCAAATTCAAAAAAATTCTCATTATATATGAAAGAATTTTCTTTTGAACAGCCGATATTCAAGCCCTTCTCTGCAAAACATTCAAGCGTTTGCCTTGAAATTTCACGGCTTTTTACGGTGCAGTTCAAAGCATATCCGAGCTTTGCGTAAAAGCCATACAAGCCGTCATTTGCAGGGAAAAGCAGAGAATAGACATCACCGTTATTCTTTGCGCCATCAAGTGCAAAATTAATCAGCCTTGACATTATTCCTTTACCACGGTAAGATTTATTGGTTGACGCACCGCAAAGATAATGCGATTTTTCGCCGTTGAGCGTACCTTTTACAAGGTAAAGAGCAGAAACGATTCTATCGTCAACAACGGCACAGCAGCCGTCAAAAAGCTCGCTGTCAAAAATCAGGTTGACGGCAGTTACAGCCTCGTCAAAACACGAGAGCCACAGCTTTTTTAGGCTTTCGGTATCGGATTTTTCGGTTTTGCGAAATATCGTTTTCATCGTTTTTTCGGTATTGCATTCCAACGGTCGAGGATAATAACGGGATTGTATGAAAGTTTAGACTTTTTGAGTCCCTCAAGTCCCATATCTTCCTCACGGTTTATATACTCATACTGCGTAAGAGTTTTGGCAAATTCGTTGTTGATTACGGCATAAACACCGTCATATTCACGAAGTGCCTTTTCAAAGTTGATGTCATACACCTTGGGTGAAATTTCACTTCCGAGTGTCATGGCAACAGGCTTTGAGTCAACATACAGTACAGCACCCTTGACATTATATTCGTCTTTGAGATCGCACATTTCCCTGATTGCCATAATTTCGCTTGAAGCTTCGGGATCGGTGTCATTTTCCGCACACCACAGTTTTGCAACCGTTAATGCATCGGGAATGTTTGAATCCGACAGAGTTTCAAAACGGGTATCGGTGTAGGTTCTGTAAAATTTTGAAATGTGGTTACGCTTTGCGTGAAACCTTTTGCCCGCAAGGGTTGCAAGGTCACGGGAAGTGTAGATGTAATCCTGATTTTCGGGTGAACGGACATAATCAAATTTGTCGGGAAACATTGTTTCAAGCATTGCACGATTGCCGTTTGTCAGCATAACAATTTGCAAATTGCCGTTTCTCTCCTCGGCATCTTTGAAAACCTCTTCAAGCGCACCCTTTATATTTTTGCCTGTAGGCATACAGTAACCCCAGACGGACTCGTCGGGATTACAATACACCTTGACAATTGTATCATCATAAAAAGCAAATTTAATATTGTATTCGTTTCGCCAAAGATAAGCGTTCAAAAGGTTGGTATCGCAACCCATGCACTCATCATAATCGTAGTATTTTTTAAGTTCGTTTATGTCACTTTGCTCAATTTTTTTAAAGCTCAGCATAAATTTCAGCCGCTGCCCTCTCTATCTCTTCCGATATTTTTTCTATACTCTTAATCTCTCCGTTTTCACAGCAATTAATAACCTTCCAGCCGCATTTTTTAGCGGCATAAACTGCACTTTTTCGACAGTCAAGAAGGAAACTGAGGTTTTTCTCATGCAAATCTTTCTTGCTGTTGTCACCGCCGTAGCGTTTTTCCATAAGCTTCTGCGAAACCTCGGGTTCAACATCAAGGTAGATTACAAGATCGGGTTTCGGAATCCCGAGCTTTTCGTATTCAAAATCGTTCAGCCAATCAATAAAGCTGTTCCACTCCTCTTTAGGGAGTTTGGACATCTGATAAATTATATTTGAAGTCACATAGCGGTCGCTTAAAATCACACCGCCGTTGTCACATTCCTTTTTCCAAAACTGAAGATAGCTTGCAACACGGTCAACCGCATAAAATGCACTCGCCGCATAGGCATTGACATCATCGGGCTTGTCGCCGAATTCACCGTCAAGATACATCTTCACGGGAGCGGCGGCAGGACTTTCATAATTCGGAAATTCAAGCTTTGTGACCTTTTTGCCGAGAGCGGAAATTTTTTCGCACAAAATCTTTGTCTGTGTAGCTTTTCCGCTGCCGTCAAGTCCCTCAATAACAATAATTTTCCTTTTCATATATATACCTTTATATACCTTACTTTTCTCTGCCGTATTTCTGACGCATTTCCTTTTGCTTTCCGCAACACATATTGCCTTCGGGGCATGGTCCGAACAGGCATGACGGGCCGCAGTTTTTGAAAAGGTGCGGAGCAACCTCAAGACATTGCAAAAGCATCTGTTCGGCAACCTCACGAATTTCCCACTGTGCTCTGTTGCAGCAACGGTGTGCAAAAAAGTTCTGCAAGCTTCTTGCATTGAAAGTGCAAACAATTTTTGTTGTCGATGCATTCGGAAGAATAAATCTTGCGTCCTCATTGGCTTTCTTGATGAAAGCATTACAGGATTTTTTGTCGTCAGCCTTGTAGGCATTGATAATTTCTTCATCAGTTCCGCTGTATTTATCGGGACATTTCTCGTTGATGTAACCGACAGCAAGTGCATCTCTGATTTCCTTGTAAGCGTCAGCCTCAACCTTGAGAGCCTTTTCATAGGCGGCAAGAGCCTTTTCGTTCTTTGCAATCTCGGGCGGAGTTACAAAGTCAAACCTTGTGCCGTCAACATATCGCTGTGACTGCTGACTGTAGGATGCAATTCTGTGGCGGACAAGCTGGTGTGAGCAGGCTCTTGAAATGCCCTCAATGCCGAATGTAAAATATGCGTGTTCAGTCGGACTTGCATGGCCGAGGCTTGCAAGCATATCAATAAATGAGGAAGTTTTTTCCTCGTCAAGACCTTCTCTTATATCTTCAATCCCTGACGGCGAATAGCAAAGCTTTGCCGCCATCGCAACCGTCTGTTCAGGGTTAGGTGTGTGTGTAAGGAGCGTTACCTTTATTGCCATTTTTAGTTTTCATCTCCCATTTTCGATAAAGTTATTCACAATTTTCTATATTCGGATTTATTATAACATTATTATTCAGTCTTTTCAATGGTAAAAACAAGCAAAAATCCCGACAGCACAAAACCTGTCGGGATTTTTGATTAAAATACTATTTTCTTGTAATTGACCAACCCTTTGAGTTGAAACCGCTTACCGTTTTGCCTTTCCCGTCAATACAACGAACTGTGTAGGTTACCTTCTTACCCTTTTTAGCACCTGAATCTGTGAAAGAGGTTGAAGTTGTATCCTTAACCTTTGTCCAGCTTCCGCCGTCATATTTTCTGTAAAGTCTGTAGCCGTAAACGCCTGCGATTTTATTCCAAGTTACGCTTACACCCTTTGATGTGTTTGAGAGCCTTGTAATTGTCGGAGCAACAGGAGTGTATTTCTTCGACCAACCCCTTGAATAAAAACCGCTGACGGTATTGCCGTTCTTGTCAATACAACGGATTGTGTAGGTTTCGGTTCTGTTAGGACTTACTCCCGAATCGGTGAACGATGTGGCAGTTGTGTCCTTAAATCTCTTCCAACCGCCTGATGATGTTTTATAGTAAAGTCTGTAACCGTAAACACCTGCGATTTTGTTCCAGCTAAGCTTGATACCGCCTGTGGTGATATCGAGTTTTGAAATTGTCGGGGCAACGGGAGTATACTTCTTTGACCAACCGTTTGAGTTAAAACTGCTGATTGTGTTTCCGTTCTTATCAATGCAACGGATTGTGTAGGTTTCGGTTTTATTCGGTACTACTCCCGAATCGGTGAACGATGTGGCGGTTGTGTCTTTAAAGCGTTTCCAACCACCCGATACAGGCTTGTAATAAAGTCTGTAGCCGTAAACACCTGCGATTTTGTTCCAACTAAGCTTGATACCGCCCGTGGTGATATCGAGTTTTGAAACTGTCGGAGCATCTGGTGTATATTTTTTCGACCAGCCTGTCGAGTTAAATCCGCTGATTGTGTTGCCGTTTTTGTCAATACAACGGATTGTATATGTTTCGGTTTTATTCGGTACTACTCCCGAATCGGTAAACGATGTGGCGGTTGTGTCTTTAAAGCGTTTCCAACCACCCGATGCAGGCTTGTAATAAAGTCTGTAGCCGTAAGCGCCGTCAACCTTGTTCCACGAAATTTTGATACCGCCTGTTGTGTTTGCAAGACCTGTAATCTGCGGAGCGGGAAGATTTACGGTAACTTTGCAAATTGCGGTTTTGCCGTTTGAAGTTTTTACCGTGATTGTTGCAGTACCTGACGCTTTGGCGGTTACTTTACCGTTGCTGTCAACAGTCGCAACGCTTGTGTTTGAACTTCTCCAAGTGTAAGAAGTCGCAGCATTTGACGGTGAAACTGTCTTTGTAAGAGTATAACTCTTTCCGACATCTAAAGTTAATGATGTTTTGTTTAATGATACCGAGGTTGGGTCTGAAATCTCAATAAATTTAAATCCATTTTCCTTTGCATATTCTTCTGCGGCTGTGCCTTTGTAACCTTTGATTGTAATAGGAAAACTATCGACAGTTCCGAATGTGTACTCACCTATTGATTTAACACTTTTTGGAATAACTATTGTTTTGAGATTTTCATTGTAAAAAAATTCGTCTGCCATAGATAATTCACTGACTGTATCAGGAATTGTATATTCCTTATCCTTTTTACCAGCAGGATAACGACATATAGAAGTTTTACTCTTATCGAAAGGAACTCCATCAATACTGCAATAATAATTATTATCTTCAGAAAACACAATCTTCTCCAGAGAATTACATCCACTCAAAGTGTACATATCAAAAAGGCTCTTCTCAAAACCACTGCCTATATAAATCTCTTTCAAATTGTTACATTTTTGAAAGCACCCATACATAGGTGACCAACATATTTCATTTACACTATCTGGAATAACAATTTTTTTCCAAACTGCTACAATCATAAAAAGCCCCCGCCCCTATCTTACAAACCTTATAGTCATGAATAGTTGAGGGTATAGTAACATTAGCCGCAGAGCCATTGTATTTGGTAATGGTGCATGTATAATCATCTTCGAGGGTATATTCAAAGTCGCCGTAGGTTGCCGCACTTACGGTGAGCGGTGCGATTGTCAAGATGCCGAGCATCATTACAACCGCAAGAATAACCGATGTTAATTTTTTGACTTTAGTTCTCATAATTGACCTCCTAATAAGATATAACAACAAGAATAATTAT
>OHRR01001086.1_pt1 | contig 10640 bp, 10 predicted proteins | sample 1578501 | NCBI WGS metagenome assembly OHRR01 (sample SAMEA3879598, study PRJEB24766) | human gut metagenome | biome: human-associated habitat; feature: feces | place: USA | collected 1985/1987
TGCCGCTTATGCGGCTCTTCAGAAGGCCAACATGGAGCTTGGTATCGCTTTTGTCGAACAGGTGTCTTACACAGTGCCTGTGGAAAACTCCATACGGATCAAAACCAGAAGCGTCATGGGTACGGAAATCCCGCTTGTAGAATATGATAAGCAGACGACCAACACACCGACATACGCTTACTACAGCACCAGGATGTCACTGGATGAGGCAAAAGCCGCCTTCGAAAAGGTAAAAGAACTTTCCATCCAGTTATCCGGTATCGAAAATGCCGCGATCCGTCTGGCTGCAAACATCAAAAAGACACAGAAACGTGCCAATGCTCTCAAAAACATCACAATCCCCAAATATGAGGCTCTGACCAAAGACATTCAGAATGCTCTTGAAGAAAAGGAACGAGAGGAATTTACACGACTTAAAGTGATCAAACGAATGAAGCAAAACTCATCCGCACGATAAGAGAAGCCCACTCCATAAATATGCGAGTGGGCTTGTTTATTTTCTGTATTGTCAGATAATTATAGTTTGAAACCTTTAAATTATCCTTTTGTCCGAAAAACTTTCCAATATTTTCACTATGAAAATGTCAATAGAATTTACTTAGTTTTTTCCTGTTTTTATCAATTTTATCATTATTGACCAAAACATCTGTTTCTTTTTATTTTATGTAAATCTGGTATTCCACATCTTATTTTGGTGGATAATGTGGATAACTTTGTGCATAACTCAGTTTTCCAGTAAAATCAACCTTTTATGAATGTGGATAACTTTTGCACCAAAATCGACATTATCCACATTTTTCGACAAGTTTTGTGCAATCTGCCAGGCCACTGATTTCTATTGTTTTTCTTCCTCAAAATTACTGTCACACATCTTTTTTGTCAGTGCGATACCACACTCTCTGTTTCACTCCATCTCCGTCGGTTTAAGAGAAAAAAAGCCCGCGGAGCTTACGTTCCGGGGCTTTATCTTTGATAGTTTTATTCGACATAGGTTCCGATTCCAACCGGTGTCTCATAGTTATAATCGGATACCTTGATTCCTGTTGCCGCTGTGCTGGCATGAACAATCTTACCATTTCCAATATAGAGGGCAACGTGATTGATCCCGCCTGCCCCATAGAATACCAGATCTCCTGTTTCCAGCTGACTGATGTCCTTTTTCTGAGAAGCTTCATACTGTGCTGCTGCTACTCTCGGAAGGTCATAACCAAATTCCTTAAAGACAGACATCACAAATCCTGAACAGTCTGCACCATTTGTCAGACTTGTACCGCCGTACACATAAGGATTTCCCACAAACTGAAGGGCAAACTGTGCAATCTTCTCTCTGTGTGCTGCCCGCTCCTGTTCCGCCTTCTTTCGTGCGGCCTCCTGAGCTTCCTTTCGGATCTTCGTTGTTTCTTCCTTGATCTCCTGTGCTCTTCGCTCTACTTCACGGGCATCGATCACCTTCCGGGCTTCCTGCCTCTTTGTCTGGTAATCCTGTGCCTGGCTCTGAACCTGAACTGCGATCTGGTTCGCGATCGCACTGAGTTCGCCTGTCTGAATATCGTCACTTCCATCGCTGAACAATCCATCTTCAGCATCTTCGGATTCTGTCTTATCTGTACTATCGTCTTCTTCCTGAAATTCAATCTCAACTTTACTGTCTGAGTCTCCTGAACTGAAATCTGCTGCCTGCACACCAGTACATACAGAAATACTCATACATGCACATAATAACATCACTGTTATCTTTTTTTTCATTTTGTTCTCCTTTATGAAACCTGCTCCATTCGCGCAAATACTTCGCTATGGTATCATAAAGGACAGAACGCTGTCAATTTACTGCAACAAAGCGGTTAAAATCGAGTCACTGCTACATTACTGTTCACTCCATTCACAGTAACGGATTATTTTTCCAGCAGATAGCGCTGTACAGAAGCCACCGCATTGGCACCGTCAGCAACTGCTGTCACAACCTGCCGCAGATTTTTGGTACGGATATCTCCCGCTGCAAAAATCCCCGGCGTACTTGTTACACAGTCTTCTCCTGCAATGATATATCCTCCCTCGTCCAGAGCCACCAGATTTTTAAATTTCTCTGTATTCGGGAGAATGCCAACTGCAATAAAAACTCCGTCAACGGCGATCGTTTTTTCTTCATCGGTTCTGACATTGCGGATTTTTAAGCTTTCTACCTTTTCTGTTCCTTCGATAGAAACCGGCACATTGTCCCAGACCATTTCCACGTTAGGGCATCTGAACAGCCGGTCCTGAAGCACCTTATCCGCCCGAAGTTCTCCTCTTCTGTGAACAAGATACACTTTTCTGCAGGTTCTGGAAAGAAGAATCGCATCCTCGACAGCCACATTTCCGCCGCCGACAACTGCGACCGTTCCTCCCTGAAAAAAAGCTCCATCACAGGTTGCACAGTAGGACACACCCATTCCGCTCAGCTCTTCCTCTCCCGGAATCCCAAGCTGACGATGCACCGCACCACAGGCAAGGATCACACTCTTCGTTCTGTAATGATTTTTCTTTGTGCGGATCACCTTGATCTCACCCTCATCTTCTATAGAGAGAACAGGCTCCCTTTTCGGACTGATTCCGAGTTTTTCTGCATGCTTTACCATAGCCTCTCCAAGGTCCAGCCCTGTGATTCCCGGAAGTCCCGGATAGTTGTCCACCTCATAAGTATCTACGATCTGTCCGCCCTGTACGAATTTTTTCTCAAGCCACAGAGTATTCAGTTTACCTCTTGTCGCATAGATTGCTGCACAGATCCCTGCCGGACCTGCACCCAAAATTACAAGATCATATATTTCTTCCATCAAATCGACCTCTCTTTCTTAACTCCTGCCACTCAGTTTAGCATACAATCCTGCGTTTTCCAATAAGATAGTAAAAACCTTTCTTTTGAGAGGCCTCTATGAAATTTTCTCTTCGCAGACCCCGTTCTCCGCTCATGATTGCACTTTTTCTGAGTTTTGTCCTGCTCTTCGGACTTTTTATGGGCTGGATCTCCTGCCATGTAATTTCTGATGACAATGCATTCAGAGCCCTGACCAATAAAATCTTTCAGGAAGAGGTTTCCGGAAGTATGCTGACACTTCATTACTCTCTTGCCTATCCTGAAAAAAAACAAATTTCCCGCCCTTCTCCCTCTCTCGGAACAATTTCCGCCAATATGGACAGTACATATCAGAAGTACGAACAGTATCTTCAGAAACTGAAGGACTTCTCCACCTCCCGACTGGATCGCGAAAATCAGATCACCCGCGATATGCTGCTCCTTTATTATCAGACACAGCTCTCATCCAGAGAGTATCCTCTTCTGGACGAACCCTTAAGTCCCAGTCTTGGCATCCAGGCACAGCTGCCTGTCCTTCTGGCAGAATATGCTTTTTATGAAGATCAGGATATCGCGGACTACCTGAATCTTCTGACCTCCATAAAACCATATTTTCAGAGTCTCCTCGCCTATGAACGCCAAAAATCCGAAGCAGGATATTTTATGAGTGATACAACTCTCAACCGTATTCTGGAGCAGTGCAGTGCCTTCATCAAAGATCCCGAGAACAATTACATGCTAGATGTTTTTTCCCGGAAACTTACAGCCTATGGCAGGTTTTCCAAAAAGGAACAGACAAAACTAATCAACTGTCACAAAAAAATCCTGCTCACCGGTGTCATCCCCGCTTATCAGGAGCTGATGACCGGATTAAGCGAACTCAAAAACAGTGGCAGCACAAGCCGCGGGCTGAAGCATTTTGAAGGAGGAACTGAATATTACCGCTATCTTCTGCAGTCTCAGACCGGATGTTATCTTTCTGTGGAAAAAATCCAGCAGCGTCTTGCCGCTCAGCTTTCCGAGGATATGGACACCGTTCAGAAGATGCTGAAGGAGCAGCCTTCACTTCTCCCCAAACTGACAAAGGGTGTTGAGTTCAATGATTTTAAGCCAAAATCTGCCCTTCAGTATCTGGGTCGGGCTATGCAGAAGGATTTTCCACTGCTTAGTACCACTGATTATGAAGTCCGCTATGTCCACAAATCTATGGAAGATTTCCTGAGTCCGGCATTTTATCTTACCCCGCCGCTTGACACAGGCAGTCCCAATGTAATTTATATCAACCGTGCCAACAGCCACTCCAACCTGGAGCTTTTTACAACTCTTTCTCACGAGGGATTTCCGGGGCACCTGTATCAGACTGTTTTTTTCGGAAGGACACAGCCTGCTGATATCCGCTACCTGATCACTTCCGACGGCTATGTCGAAGGCTGGGCAACTTATGTCGAATCCTACGGATATCAGTATGCTGCTTCTCTTCTCACAGACAAAGCGGCTTCCGACCTCACCGCCCTGATGTGGAAAAACCGCTGTATCAATCTCTGTATCTATTCTCTGCTTGATACGGGCATTCATTATCAGGGTTGGAATCAGACTGCCGCTTTGCGATTTCTGCAGGTCTTCGGAATCCAGGATACAAAGATCGCCGGTGAGATCTATCAGTATATTGTTGAAACTCCCTGTAACTATCTTAAATATTATCTCGGTTATCTGAACTTCCTTGATCTGAAAAAGAAACAGCAGGAAAAATCCGGCAGCTCCTTCGATATCCGGGAATTTCACCGCAAGGTTCTGACAATCGGCCCGGTGCAGTTTCCGGTTCTGGAAAAATATATGCAATAGAATGACAAAAGAGCAGGCATATCCTCTGTCTGATATGTCTGCTCTCGTTTTATTTTTCATTTCCGTAAGTGCGGAAAAATTTCTGAAGCTTTGTCAGCGCCCCTGTAAGCACTTCTGTTTCTTTCTCATCCATACCGTCCAGAATCTCCATGACCATCTTCTCATGGAACATTCTGTGATGAAAATATGCCTTTTCACCCTTCTCAGAAAGAGATACCAGCACGACCCTTCGATCCTCTTCACTTCGGCTACGTTCTACATACCCTTTCTTGACCAGATGGTTGATCGCGATCGTCAGAGTTCCCACTGTCACAGAAACTGCACGTGCCACCGTGGACATATTCTTGGGTTCCCGAATTCCGATCGCCTCTATGACATGCATATCATTCACGGAAATATCTTTGTATTCTGATGTGATCAGTGCACGTTCTTCCACATCCATAATCTCATTAAACAGTTTTACCAGAACATCATTTACAGTTTCGTATGAATTCATCAGCCTTCTCCTCTCCCTCTTTGTTTTTTATTATAACGTAAAGCATTTTGAAACACAAAGTAATTTTTTTAACAATCTCTTTTTTTACTGGTTTTTATTTGCTATAATGAAAAAATGAAAGGAATCCAGTTATGAAAAAAAATAAGAATATACCATTAAATCTAAGAGAACAGATGAATTCCCGTATTGGTCTTACCTGTTCCATTATCCTGCTGGTACTGCTTGTCATTGCATTCCGGCAGCTTGATTACAACTTAATTGAGAAACCCAAAATAGAAGCACAGAAAGCCGCCGAAGAAAAGAAAGCGGCTGAAAAAAAGGCGGCTGAAAAACCAGAGATTTCCACAGCAAGCGTTATCGCTGTCGGTGATAATCTCTACCATGGAAGCCTCATCGAGTCCGGCGAGAATGATTCCGGAACCTGGAACTACGACAAGATCTACGAAAAGGTCACGGATGAGATCCAGGCAGCGGATGTCGCAATGGTAGACCAGGAAACTGTCTTTACCACAGAACACGATGCTGTCAGCTCCTATCCGTCTTTCGCCACACCTACCGAAGTCGGAGATGCTCTGATCAAAGCAGGCTTCGATGTCATTGAATCCGCAACCAACCACATCGATGATTACGGCTCTGATTTCATGGAAGAAACCTTTAACTTCTGGAGTACTAACTATCCGGACATTCCGGTTCTCGGCATTCATCCTACAGAGGAAGATGCCAATAACGTCAAAACTCTTGAAGTAAACGGAATCAAGATTTCCTTCCTGGATTATACATACGGGACCAACAACGGCGGTGCCGGTGAAGGCAAGGTGATGTGCTGATCTTTGTTGCACACTGGGGTAAGGAAGAAGAAGCTATGCCTACCGAATATGAGAAAGAATGGGCAACTTTCCTCATGCAGCAGGGTGTTGACATTGTGATCGGCGGTCATCCGCACATTCTCCAGCCATATGGTCGTATGTCTGATGACCAGGGACACAATATGCTGATCTTCTATTCCCTTGGAAACTTTGTTTCCACCCAGCAGACTCTTACCGGACTTCTGGAAGGAATGGCAAGCTTCACCATTCAGAAATCTGTCAAAAACGGTGTGACCACCATCGACATCCTTGATCCGACCGTCAAGCCAATGGTCATGCACTACAACAAAGATGAGGGTGTCTTTAACCCATATATGCTTGAAGATTACACTGAGGAACTTGCCTCCCAGCACGGCGTCAAAGAAATCATCGGCGATGAATTTACCCTTGCAAACCTTCAGGCCAAGTTCAAAGAGATTATGTCCATGAATGTCGAACCATCTACCAGAACAGATCTCCTTGATGTATCCTTTGACTACGAACTCAATATGATCGATTCTAATGGAAATGTCGTAGAGGATACCTGGTCTGTCAGCGCAGAAGACTATCTTGCGGGACAGGGAAATTCCTCCGGCAGCGACAGCTCGGACGATTCTTCTGACAGTTCCGATGATGGATCCTATGATGATTCTTCTTATGATGATTCTTCCTATGACGATTCATACGACGACTCTTATGATGACTCCTATGACGATTCATATGACGACTCCTATGATGAGGATTACTGATCATCCATAAGGTGATTCATCCCAAATATAATACCCCGAAAAACGACACTGTCTGACCAGCAAACAGGTTTGTCATTTTCCGGGGTATTTTTATCTCAGTCGAGAAGACTCCCGCCTCTTTAGGTGGTGAGTAATAGCAAATTTGTCTCAGTGGGAGTCCAATCTCCGACTGAGATAAACGCTCCGCGAGGATGCGCAGTGATTCTGATAGGAATATGTCAGCTTCGCTGACCAGAATCACGCGCCAAGTCTCACGGACGTTCGACTTGAACTCAGCAGCAACTTCTCTGCATTCTCTTCTGTTACGGCAATAACCTCTTCTTCTGTTATTCCCTTGATCTGTGCAATCTCTCGTGCCACAAATATCAGATTTCGTGAGTCATTTCGTTTCCCTCGATTCGGCTCCGGACTTAAGTACGGACTGTCTGTCTCCAGAACGATCTGACTGAGTGGGGCATACTCCACAACTTCCTTCAGCTTCTTCGCATTCTTGAATGTGATCACACCGCCAATTCCCAGATAAAGTCCCATATCCAGATACTCCCGTGCCATTTCCTTTGCATAGGAAAAACAATGGATGATCCCACCATACATTCCGCCTCGCACATAATCCTTCACAATGTCCAGAGTGTCCTTTGCGGCCTCCCTGCTGTGGATCATAAACGGCATTTTTTCTTCCCTTGCAATCTCCATCTGCGCACAAAACATTTTCTTCTGAAGCTCATGCTCTGCTTCTTCCTTGTGCCAGTAATAATCAAGCCCAATCTCTCCGACAGCCACTGCCTTCGGAAGCTGACAAAGCTTTCGGATCTCATCAAGAGTCTCCTGTGTCATCTTGTCTGCATCATCCGGATGAATTCCAAATGCTCCGTAAACAAACGGATATTTCTCCATAAGAAGTTCTGTGTCCTTCAGACTTTCTATTGAAGCACAGGCATTGACAATCCTGCCAATCCCACATTCCTGCATGGAGTTCAGAATTTCCTCCTGATCTGCCTCAAACGCTTCATCATCATAATGAGCATGTGTTTCAAAAATCATATGCGTTTCCATTCACTACTCCTCGATTATCAACTCGTCACCTTCATGGATGATCCCTCCATGGAGTACCTCGTAAAAACGCCCTCTCTCGGCATGATGCAGTCACCCATCTTCTGGAAGATCGCACAGCCCTGGTGGCATTTCTTTCCGATCTGCGTCATCTCAAGAACCACATCGTTGCAGCGGAATCTGGTTCCTACCGGAAGGTTTGCAAAATCAAAACCTTCCACTACCAGATTTTCCCCAAAGGCTCCATCCTCAACTTCCGCACCTCTTGCACGAAACTCCTGGATCTTATCATAAGATAACAGGCTGACCTGACGATGCCATTTTCCTGCATGTGCATCATCTTTGAGTCCCCATTCTTCTATGAACTCTCCTTCCGGTATACGATATTTCTGTGTTCCTTTTTCTTTGCTGATACATACTGCAATTACTTTCCCCATTGTAAAAACCTCCTGTTTTGTATATCGCTGTTCACCGTAATCTGACCAAAATACCAATTACCCCGGTATTTTCCTCTTATTTCCGTGCACAGTTTCCTGCTTCCCCTGTCAGGATCTCAATCCCATGTCCCAGAGCATCGATGATATAGTCCAGGCTTTCTCTGACTGCCTTCGGACTTCCCGGAAGATTGATGATCAGTGTCTTTCCTCGAATACCTGCCGTCGCACGGCTGAGCATGGCTCTTTTTGTGATCGTCATGCTGTATGCCCGCATTGCCTCCGGAATTCCCGGAACTCTGCGCTCGATTACTTCTTCTGTCGCCTCCGGAGTGACATCTCTTTCTGAGAAACCTGTTCCTCCTGTTGTCAGGATCAGCTCTGCAAACTCTTTATCTGCGATTTCCTGCATTTTGCCTGCAAGCATTACCTGATCATCCGGAAGGATATCCATAGATACTACTTCATATCCCTCACGTTCTACGATTTCCTTAATCACAGGTCCGCTTAAATCTTCTCTCTCGCCGCGGTATCCTGTATCACTGGATGTGATGATCGCTACTCGTTTCATTTCTTCCTTCCTTTCTATCTGTTCTCAAAACGGAAATCTCCGCTTTTTCCTCCTGTTTTTTCGACCAGATGAACCTCTGACATAACCATATGTTTATCAATTGCCTTACACATATCATAGATTGTCAGAAGAGTTACCTGAACCCCTGTGAGGGCCTCCATTTCCACACCTGTTTTTCCCTCTGTTTTTACCGTACAGAAGACATGGATCTGATTTTTTTCCTGATCCAGTTCATAATCAACGGAACATTTCTGTATCGGAAGCGGATGGCACATCGGAATCAGCTCGGAAGTTTTTTTGACTCCCATGATTCCCGCTACTCTTGCTACTCCGAGAACATCGCCCTTCTTTACATTTCCTGCCGTTACTGCTTTCATGATCTCCGGTCCTACCGAAATATACCCTGTTGCCAGAGCTGTCCTGTATGTGACCTGTTTCCCGGAAACATCGACCATGACTGCATTTCCATTCTGGTCAAAATGTGTAAAACCCTTTTCCATATTTTTGCTGCCCTTTCTGTCATTGATTTACAGAATTCTGTTTAAGCTATAACTATAGTATACAAATCCCCCGAAGTTCCGTCAAGAAAGCCGGCTTTTTCTGTCAAAAAACTCCAGGAAATCGTATCATGATTCCTGGAGTTCTCAGTCTTATTTATAACCGAATAACCTGTTCCACAGTTTTATTCAGCCAGATCAGCATATTTCTGCTCCTGCCGGCATTTCTTTTTCCGGTACCATAAGGGACAGGTTTCCATCTGCATCTTCCGCACAGAGAATCATTCCTTCACTGAGGATTCCTGCAAGTTTGGCAGGTTTGAGGTTGGTAACAACCATAACCTTCTTTCCTACCATTTCTTCCGCACTGTAATGAGCTTTGATTCCGGATACAATCTGACGCACCTGGCTTCCAATCTTAACCTGAGAGCAGAGAAGTTTACGGGATTTCTTAACTTCTTCACAGGCAATGATCTCACCAACCTGGAACTGAAGTTTCTCAAAATCGTCAAAGGTGATCTCTGGTTTTGCTTCAATATCAATCACGTTTTCTTCTTTTGCTTTCTCTGCAGGCTCTTCTTTTTTCGGATGAAGTTCTTCTACTTTGGCAAGTACTTCCTTGAGATCAAGACGTGCAAAAAGAATCTCCGGTTTCTCTGTTACCTTGTTTCCTGACGGATACAGTCCAAATGTCTTAAGGTCTTCCAGAGTACGTTTTTCTGCATTTAACTGTGCAAGAATACGTTCTGTTGTCTCCGGCATGAAGGATTCCAGAAGAGTTGCTCCCATCGCGATTCCCTCAACCAGGTTGTAAAGAACTGTTGCCAGACGATCTTTCTTTGCTTCGTCTTTTGCAAGTGCCCATGGCATTGTCTCATCAATATATTTGTTGCAACGTTTGAACAGGGAGAATACCTCTGTGATGGCATCTGCAACACGAAGTTTGTCCATTTTTGCGGAAACGTTCTTCGGAACCTGAAGGATGAAGTTCTTAAGATCTTCATCAACCGGCTCAGTAACATTCTTGTTCTCAACGATTCCGTTGAAATATTTATTGGACATGGAGATCGTACGGTTTACAAGATTTCCAAGTGTGTTTGCAAGGTCAGAATTCAGTCTCTCAACCATCAGCTCCCATGTGATGACACCATCATTCTCAAACGGCATCTCATGCAGAACGAAATAACGGACAGCATCTACACCGAAGAAGTCTACCAGATCATCTGCATAGATCACATTTCCTTTGGATTTACTCATCTTGCCATCGCCCTGTAACAGCCACGGATGACCAAATACCTGCTTTGGAAGCGGCAGATCCAGCGC
>OHRR01001091.1_pt1 | contig 10529 bp, 10 predicted proteins | sample 1578501 | NCBI WGS metagenome assembly OHRR01 (sample SAMEA3879598, study PRJEB24766) | human gut metagenome | biome: human-associated habitat; feature: feces | place: USA | collected 1985/1987
GAATCTAAAATTAAATTGGAAAACGGAGTCACTCTGATTACACATCTCAGCACTCCACGCGAAAAAAATGTAAACTTCTGCTTGGCAGTAGGTGTAGGACACAATCACGAGACCAAAGAAAATCTTGGTATCTCGGCGCTTTTTGAAAAGCTGCTCCTCAGTCGTACCAAAGGCATAGTCGCAGATTACGCCGGCACAATGACCTACTACTATCTGGAAGTACCCGTTGAAAAAGTGCCCGACGCCATTGCCGCTCTGGCCGAAATGGTAACCAAAACTTCTTTCTCTGACAAGGAAATCGAAGCTGCCAAAGCCGACATTATCCAACACACGAAAGATATGTTCCCGATTCCGCGCCGCCAGCTGAAACTGCTCTACAAACACACCGCTTACGGTGTTGCAGACATCAACTGGGACATGGAAGGCTACATAAACTCGGTATCCCGTTTCACCAACGAAGACCTGCAGGCTTTTGCCAGACAGTTCTACGTAACGCACAACATGGCGCTTCTGGTTGGCGGAAACATCAACGCGGACGAAATCGCCGCCCGTGTTGAAAAAGCCTTTGTCGACCTGCCGAAAGGCAAGAAAAACAAAGTGCAGAAAGATATCTATACCGGCGGTTTTGCAACGATTCCCGCACAGCAGCAGTCGTTGTTCTACTTCGGTTTTGACATCTCTGGCATCCGCAACGCCGATCTTGCCGTACTTATCAAACTGTTGAACGGCCGTCTGGAACGCTCTTTCATCGGTACCGACGTTTTAAGCGATGTCCGCATTGCCGGCTACTATGGCCGCCGCACACTGCAGATATCAATTAAGACTCAGCAGAAAAACATTGGCGAAATTCTCGACACCGTCTGCCGAAACATCATTCGCATCAAAACCGAAAAGGCCAGCCCGCGCCGCATGGAACGCTCGCGCAATCTGGCAATGACCGGTTACATGGAAATGTTCGGTTCCGAAATTGCCCGCAGCCGCGAGGTCAGCTGGCAGATTTTCTCGCAAGGCGAAATGTTCGACATTCAGGAACTGATGTTCGCAATTCCTGAAGTTTCCGCCCGCAACATCCGCGAAGCTGCAGAAAAAATCTTCAGCACGCCGATGACTTTGGTTTGCAGCAGCGACCAGCCGATTGACTATCAGGCTCTTTGCGCTCAAATCAGACAGTAAAAAATTATTAACCCTAAACAAAGCCCTCATTTATGAGGGCTTTGCCTTTTTAAATTCAATGGCGGACAATGCGCAGCCCTTCCCGTTCGGCTTCGATCAAACCGCCGTCGACAACCGCCACGTTGAAAAAGCCGTTTTTCTCAAACAGCTCGGCCGCCCGCTGCGAACGTGATCCGGAATGGCAAATGATATTCAGCGTTTTACTGCCGTCCAGATTATGTTCATAAACAAAGTCTCTGGGATTAAGTTTACTCAGCTCTTCGCTAAAAAAAGGCAGCGACAACGCCTCTTCCCTGATTTCATCCGGCGTCCGCACGTCCAGAATCAGCGACTGCTCGGTCAGCCGCTCCGGTTTTACATATTTCATAGTTCCTCCTTGTCTGCAAGAATAACACCGTCAATATATAAAACTTTGCGATACGGCTTTTAAGCTCGACTTTCTTTTTAAATTGCAAAAAAACAAAATCTGTGTTATCCGAAAAATGAACTTGAACTATCGGAGACTGCAAAATGAAAAAACTTATTGCCGCCGCGCTGCTTGCGCTCGGGCTCTCGGCCTGCACCAACGCCGGACCTTTCGTCACTTCGATCTCGTCCGACGGCAACAACGGCCTCATTGTCGAAAAATGCCAGCTGCACATGAACGCCTTTATGGGAACGGTTTCCAACGAAAACTGCACCAATACGCAGATCAGACTGCACTGAAATAAAAAAAGGCCGTAACAACGGCCTTTTTTTATTTCAACTGCGTCCGATACAAAGAAGCGTAAATGCTCCCTTCTTTTGCCATCAGCTCGTCATGGCTGCCGGTTTCGACGATCTCACCGTAATTTACCACCACGATTTTGTCCGCGTTGCGAACCGTCGACAGCCTGTGCGCAATAATAAACACCGTGCGGTCTTTCATCAAATTGTCAATCGCTTCCTGAACCACGGCTTCCGATTTGTTGTCCAGAGCCGACGTCGCCTCGTCCAGCACAACAATCGGCGCATTTTTGATAAACGCCCGCGCTATTGCAATCCGCTGTTTCTGTCCGCCGGAAAGCAATACGCCGCGCTCGCCGATTTGTGTGTCCAACCCCTGATCAAGCGAACGGATAAACTCTTCCAGACAGGCGCTTTTTACCGCTGCGTCAATCTGCGCCTGCGTTGCCGTCTCGTCGCCGAGCAGAATGTTTTCCCGGATAGAACCGTCAAACAGAAAATTATCCTGAAAAACGACGGCAATCTTGTCCCGCAGCGAATTAAGTTCCAAATCGCGAACGTCAATGTCGTCAATCGTCAGCGAACCGGAAGTAATGTCGTAGAAACGCGGAAGAAGGTTGACCAGTGTCGTTTTGCCGCCGCCCGAGTTGCCCACCAGCGCAATCGTCTGTCCGACCTTAACCGCCAGATTGATGTGTTTCAAGACCGGTTTGCCCTTCACATATTCGAAACAGACGTCTTTATATTCTATGCCCTTTTTAATTTTATCCAGTTTTTTCGCATCCGGCTTGCTCACAATCCGCGGCGAACTCTCCAGCAGCCCGAATACGCGCTCCATTGCCATTAACGCCATCTGCACGTTGTTATAATTGTTGCCGATGGACTTAATCGGGTTGTACAGCATAACCAGCGCCGTAATGAACGATACGAAATTTCCCGCCGAAATCTGGTGCGTCACAATCAGATAACTGCCCAGCCAGATAACGCAGGCAATGCCCAGCGAAACGATAAAGTGCATCAGCGGCGACATCATTCCCGTCCGCTGAATCATCTTAATTCCGAGCTTGAACACGGAACGCAGCGTCTCGCGAAAACGCTGTCCCTGATATTGATACAGGTTGTAAGTAATAATGCGGTTGCCGCTGAAAGTTTCGTTGTAATATTTCATGACCGCGGCACCCGAAAAAATCGTCTTGTCCATAACCGACTTAATTTTGCGACGCACCGTCGTCAGCGGGTACAACGCGCCGAACAGCACGATAACCGCCACAATCGCCAGCTGCCATGAATTGTAAAACAACACGGCAATCAGCGACAAAGACGAAAAAACGCGGGTCGTAAACAGTTTGAGGTTGGATAAGAGCCCGTTACAGGCCAAATCGACGTCATTGTTAAACCGGAACAGCACGTCGCCCGAGTTCGTCTTGTCAAAATACGCGGCGTCATAAGTCATCAGCTTGTCAAACAGGTCTGTCTTCACATCATTGGCTATTTTGCGCCCGACCCAGGTATTCATATAAGTCGCCGCATAGTTGAGCAGACTCTGCAACAGGCTGAAAAGAATAATCAAAATCGGAATATACGCCGTCGACGACGTACTTTTTTCCACCATTACCACATCCATATACGGTTTCAGCGACCAGGCGATTACCGCGTCCATCGAACCGATGGGAATGGTAATCAGCACGGCCAGCAGCGCCCTTATCCAGTAAGCGCACATACGGCAGAATCTTCCGGTAGTTCTGCACGGCATAAAGAGAATTGATTTTATCGCTGAGTTTCTTGAAAATGTTCATCTTATCTTTCTTCAAACGACTGACTATTCGAAATTATATTTGTATTTTTCATAATCGGCAAGGAGTTCTTCCGCATTAATGTCTTTTTTAATCCGAAAAACGCACAAACTGTCCGCCCTCTCAACCTTGTCCAGATATTTCACTATCGGATGATATTTCCCGCGGAACCGGAAGTCATGGACGGCGATGAGCGGATTGTTCCCGCGCTGATGAATAATCGAAGCCAACACGCAGGCAACCCGGAAACGCCCGTCGGCCAGTATCAGGTCAAATTTTTGCGCCGTCTGCCTGAAAACCGCCTGCGAATAATCCGGAAACTTTTCACACGCGCTTTCGTTGACCGGATATCCGCATTCTCCGAGCGGACCGATATCAACCTGACAGATTCTGAGACGGCCGCAGGCTTCGGCTTTGGCAATCACGTTTTTCCGGCGCAAGAACTCAAGCCAGCGGCTGTTGGCCTCCACGCTGCACACTTTTCCGCCCGAATTGCGCAAATAAAAAATCGTGCTGCCGCCCATGCCGAACTCCAGATAATTCCGGCTTTTCAGCACATATTTTTCAAAACATTTGCGCTCACGCCCGGTCATGATAAAATCATAATCGGGAGCCGACTTGTTGCGAATGCTGATTTTAAGCCCAAGTACGACAAAAACCGTATGTTTTATCCGCTTGATTCTGTAAAACGGCCTCACTTTTTATACTCCTCAATCTCTTCAAGAGTCAAATAAGACTTGGTTTCCTTCATGATTTTGTAACGTTGGCAGTTCACACAGGGGTTGTCCGTTTCCGGCCCGAAGTTAAGCAGCATTTTCTGCGCCTCTCTGAACCGGCGCGAACCGAGCGCTTTTTCCAGTCCGCATTCAAAAACATTAACTCCGAAATCGTCCTTATACATATTGCAGCAGCCGAGCAGACGTCCGTCCCAGTTTATGGCCGGCGCTTTCCACAAAGCCATGCACATGCTCCGGCTGTATGACTTTCCTTCATGCTCTAGATATTCGGCACGCGACACATATTTAAGCCCTGTTTCCCTTTTGACAAACTCGACGTCTTCAACCGGCGAAAAATTTCCATCATAGTTCAGCTTAAAAAACACATTTGAAAAACCAAGCTCCGGCGCCATTTTCTTTACCAGAGGAATTTCCTCTTCATTATGCCCGAAAATAATAAACTGCCACGAAAGCCTCGGATACGGACTGTTGTATTTTCGCTTAAGTTCATTCAGTTTCTTTACGTTTTCAAAAACCCTGTCCAGACAACCGCCGACCCGGTATTTTTCATAGGCGGCCTGCGTAGCGCCGTCAATCGATAGCGTCAGTCCCTTGAACCGAAAACGAACCAGAGCATCCAGCGCCTCATCGGAAACATTGTTAAAATTTGCGCCGCTCCAGGCCGTCAGCGCCACACGTTTATGAAAGGCATATTCCATGATTGCAGGCAAATCCTTATTCAGAAAAATTTCCCCGCTGTTGGAAATCTCAATCTCCTTAACATACGGATGCCGATCCACAAAGCGCATAAAATCGGCAAACCTGAGATAGCCGATGCCAACCGTATTAACATCGTTACGCATATAACAGCATTTGCACTTCAGCTGACAGAGCGTACAACTCTCCAAACGGACTTTGGACGGCAGATAAACGGCATCCGCATATTTTTCGTACAAATCGCCCGTTCCGCCTGAATTCATAGCTTTCCTACCGTTTCAGCGTCAGCAAAGGCAAAAGATTAAACAGCTTAATCCAGGTTTTGTCTTTCTTGGAGCGCAGCGTAAGAAACGGAATAATTCCGAACAAACTGATTTTCCTGATTTCCGTAATTTTGTACAACTCGGGAAAAAGCCCGCGATGTTCATGATACGCCCGACACCCGGCCGCCGTTATCATGTACTTTATTTCGTCCCGGGTAAAGTTTTTGTATTCCAGACCGTCGCCGAGTATAACCCTATACAGTTTGACCATTTCGGCAAACATTTCCTCCTTGTACTCGTCGGCAATCTTGTCAAAAAACGAACGCGAAGCAACATAAGCCTGTTTGCTCCAGGCTTCCCTGACCCCCTGCCCGTATGCCTTGTTGGCAATCAGAATATCACGGGCGCACAAAGCCTGATGAATGATTTTAATCAACTTGCGGCTTCTGACCTGCGACGACGAATTGGTGTTGTCGGTGTCGTTGCGGTAATAAACGAAAGGCTCAGGCAGCATGGTAATGCTCTCTGCTGCCGAATAGACGTCGGCACAGAACGGCCAGTCCTGATAGCAGGCTTCCGCCGATTCCTGAAAACGGATATGGTGCTTTTCCAAAAAATCCCGCCGGTACAGCGCCGACCACAGGGAAGAATGATCCATGAACAAATTCGGCTTTTCTTCAAGCGTAAACACTTCGCCGCATTTGGCCAGCTCTGTCCAGGGCTTGAACAAAAACATCTCGCCCTTCGCCGAATTTGTTACCCAGTAAAAATTGCCCTTGGTAATTTCGGCACCGGTTTTCTCCGCCTGCGCAAAGAGTTTTTCATACATGTCCGGCGCAATCCAGTCGTCGGATTCGATAATCCCGATATATTTTCCCCTTGCCCGGGCGATTCCGGCGTTTACGGCTTTTCCGTAGCCGCCGTTCGGCTGATGAATTGCCACGACGCGCGCGTCCTGCGCCGCATATTCGTCAACCATCTGCGGACAACGGTCCCGGGAACCGTCGTCTACCAAAATGACTTCCATGTTTTTGAAAGTCTGATTCAGAATGCTGTCCACGCACTGCTTCAGATACTTTTCCACCCCGTAAATCGGAACCACAACCGAAATATCAGGCTGCATTATTTTTCTCCTTTTTGGCAAAAACCTCGTCAAACAAAGCCAGAGCACGGTTTACCGCCTTGTCCATGTCATAATACTTATAATCGCCCAACCGTCCCAGAAAATAAACGTTTTTGAGCTCTTTCGCCTTTTCCAGATAACGGTTGTACAAATTCTGGTTCTCGTCGCGGACAATCGGATAATAACGGTCGTTTCTGCCGCGTTCAAAAGCCTCCGGATACTCAAACGAAACCACCGTATTTTCCGACTTGTCGTTCAAAAAGTACTTATATTCGCCGATACGCGTAAAATCGTGGTTTTCCGGATAGTTAATGACCGAATTGGACTGAAAATGCTCCCGCTCGTATTCGACAAAGTCAAAACGCAGGCTGCGGTAAGGCAGTTCGCCGAGCTCATAACCGAAATATTCGTCAATCGGCCCGCTGTAAAACACCCTCTCAAAGCTTTCCTTGTTCTCAAGCGAAGCATAATCCGTGTTCAACAAAACCTTAATCTTCGGATGGTCTAGCATTTCGGCAATCAGCGCCGAATAACCTTTCATCGGGATTCCCTGATACTTATCCTGAAAATAGCGGTTGTCCTTGCTGACGTAAACCGGAACCCTGCCGGTAACCGCCGGATCCAGATCTTCGGGTTTCATTCCCCATTGCTTAAGCGTATAGCCGAGAAAAACCTTCTGATAAACATATTCGGCCAGAAATTCAAGATCTTTGTCATTGGCCTTGCGCAGTTCCAAAATCGGCACCTTGACGTTAAAACCGAACTTTTCGATAAGCTTGTCCTCAAGCTTGTCGGCAATCGACTTCGGAAAAACCTTGCGGATGGAATTCAGGTTAAACGGAATCGGTACTTCCTGCCCGTCGATTTTTCCTTTGACTTCGTGCATATACGGATGCCATCTGGTAAAACGGCTCAGATATTTCCACACATGCTCCAGATTGGTGTGGAAAATATGCGTACCGTATTTATGGATACAGATGTTGTTCTTGTCATAATAGTCGTAAGAATTGCCGCCGATATGGTTTTTGGCGTCAATAACCAGAACTTCCTCGCCGAAATCCTCGGCAATTTTCCGAGCCATCGTCGCTCCGGAAAAACCGCAGCCGACAATCAGATTTTTTATGTTATGCATCCTGAACCTTCCATTTTTTCTTACCCAGACCCAAAGCCGTCAAAATTTTGCGCTTCAGCATCTTGTTTTTATACTTTCGCCATTCCTTTTCGTCCTCTTCCCAGAACAAAAGCGGCAGCTCCTTGATTTTAATGTTTTCCGTCTTCCGCAGAAATTCAATGTAAACGTTCATCAGACGCTCGGCGACAAAGCCGTAGACCCGCTTCTGATAATCGCTGCGTCTGACGACATCGTCCTGAATACGGCGTTCCAGTTCGCCCAAGACATCAAAAAGCCAAGCGCTGTAACGGTCAAAAAACGTTTTTGACGTTACCAGAATATTCATAAAATATCCCTCATTGGATTTTCTTAAAACCTCTTCCGCCGTTTCCGCCATAGCCGGATATTTTTCCCCGATAATCTCAACCGCAGCGTCCAAATCGGCCGCAATGTGCTCATTGTTGTAATTCTCATACAGAGAAACGCCTTTCGGACATTTCCTCGGCAGGATAACGTCATAGTTTCGGCACAGAGCCAAAACGCCGGCTTCGGTCAGGCCGAACTTTTCGGCAAAATTGTCACCGAAAGTATGAAAAACCTTTTCCTTGGTTTTAAAATTCAGAAAACGACGATAATGAAACAGCCCCACATAGTTGGAACGGCAGTTTTTCCAAATCCAGTATTGGGCCGTCAGCTCGCAGTAAAAACGGTTTTTGCCCGAAATGTTCTCGCCTTCGCTGTCGCCTATCATATCAAGCTTTTCCGTACCGAGCGCACTGCCGACCTGAATGGGAACCAGAACGCTGCTCTTCTTTATCGGAGCAGGTCTGTGGCAGCAAACAAATATACTCACATCATTCATCTGTTTTCCTTATCTCGGACACAACCTTGGATTGCCGACCAAAACACTAAAGACAAAAAAATTCCGGCCTAAGTAAATTTCTACTATAATAAATAATTTTTGCAAGGAGTTTCTTTCAAACGGAGGAAAACTCCGTCAAAAACTCGTTCAGCTTCCGGCTGCGGAAAATCCGCTTCAGGCCGGAGAAGTCCCGCCCGGTGCATATAACGTAAAAGTAGAAAGGCTAAAGCCTGAAAAATTTTCCGCCAAAAAGCAGAACCACACCGGCACAAAAGACCCAAACCGAAAAGAAATTGATGTCTTCGTCAACCAGGGCGCTGCTCATAAACGCCTCCCAATGTTCCATATCGTCCCCCGCGTCCACATAAACCGGCCTGATTTTGACAATGCCGTCCCTGTCTGCCTTAAACATAACGTAACCGAATTTTTTAATCTCCGAACGGATGGGCTGTCCGGAAGACGGCAGCGTTATCAGCGGCACGCCGGCAAACTCGCTTTCCGAATAATAGTGCACATGTCCCGAAATCAACAGGTTGACGCCCCGGTTTCGGATAACCTCGGCAAACCTGTCACGGGATTCGTCAAACAGACGATGGTCGTTCGGAACCTTTACGTTGACTGGTGGCACATGTGAAAAAATCACGCAGTACTTGAATTGCGGCCGAATTTTTGCCAGCGTCTTGTCCAGCCACTGCAATTGTTCGTCATCATAAGCAGAGGTCGACGAATCAAGCCCGATAAACAGCACGTCGCCATAACTGAACCAGTAATATCCCGGTCCGAAAACCTCGTTATAAAGCGACCGGTCGACCACCCCGTTGACCGACAAGATTTCATGATTGCCGGGCACGGCATACAACGGCGTTTTCCCGAGCTTTTCGTCAATTTCCTCGGCCATCCATTGAAAATGGCTCGGGTTCCGGTAACGCACCAAATCGCCGACATAAAGCACAAACCTGGCCTTGCTTTTGCGGATTTCGTTCATAATTCTTTCGACCGGCTCATTGCGCGCGCCGGTATCGCTCACGGCGGCAAAATAAAAATGTCCGGCATCGGGGGCAAACATTTTCCCGGCCGGAGCCATAAAACTCTTATGCCGCGCATCGTTGAAAGATTCCACGACAAAACTGCGCATCGACACCATGACCAAAGCGCCGAAAATCAGGACGATTCCAAGAATGTTCAACCGTCTGGACCAGACCGAGCGCCGGCATTTTCCGCCGCCTGTGCTGTTTTGCGAACTATTCATCGTTAAGCGGCAAAGCATACATGACAAAATTTTCCAAGGCATGCGCACCAAGCTTCTGGGAAAGTTTCTTGGGAATGTTGTTGCCGATGTCGGTTGCCCAGCAGATATAAGCCCATTTCCTGCGCGATTTTAATCAGTTCCGACATCAGCGCCGGAGCAATCCATTGCTTGCGGTTGCGGAAACGCGGTTCGACATACATCTGGCTCACCCACATCAGCTCGCCTTCATTGGCAAAATAGGTCGTCGCATACAAAGTCATGCCCACGGCCTGCCCTTCGACCTCGGCAATAATTACCGCCGCCCGGGCCGTCTTTCCGAACAGGTCTTTTTTCAGTCTTTCGGCGTTTCTGAGAACCGTATTGGAACCTTTTTCCGAAACAGCCGCATTGGCCTCGAGAATAAACTCAAAATCAGCTTCTCGGGCCTTTCTAATCACTACCTCGTTTCCGACCATTATCCAAATCTTTCATTAAAAAATTACCAAACGACACCTGATTTATAACATACATTTCCCCACAGAATCAACGCCAACTTTACGGTTATACCATCTCAAAGCAAAAAAGCGTTTTCCCCGAAAGGAAAACGCTTTTTCTAACTTGCACGGCAGACAAAGCCTACAGTTCCGTTGCAAAACGGATCTTCTGCGCAGGCTTGTTGCCGTAAGAAGGCGGATTGGTCAGATAATGTCCCTCGAACAAATCGCCTCCGACTTTTTTAATAACCTCGTTCAGCTCGATTTTTACAGCCTTGCAGCTTTCTTTTTGCTGCGGCGTCAGAAGCATCCACGGCTTGTCGCCAATCCTTTCCAGTTTTTTG
>OHRR01001092.1_pt1 | contig 10470 bp, 9 predicted proteins | sample 1578501 | NCBI WGS metagenome assembly OHRR01 (sample SAMEA3879598, study PRJEB24766) | human gut metagenome | biome: human-associated habitat; feature: feces | place: USA | collected 1985/1987
CCCTTCCTGATTTACTGATGATTCTCCCTAGTGGAGGATCTTTTTATTTCTCTCGTTTTGCTTCTTTTATAATCTCTTTAATAACTTTCTTTGCTTCCTCGAGCTTTCCGGATTCCAGAAGAGCTTGAAGCGAAAGAAGCAGAGTGAGAAGTTCCAGCCGTGTAATCTTGTCCATTTTACCATCCTTTCTACCTTGCGATTTCAAAGGCTTGTTGATGAGGGTCACCCCCGCTTGCGCGGGGAATACATGAAAGCATTCTAATCAAAAGTTTGTTTTAATGTCTTTCTAATACCTAGTATAATACATCACCTCAAAAAGGCAAGTGAAATACTTCGACAAGATTCGACATCATTGTATGACAATTTATAAAAATTTACCCATCAGCTTATAGTAATTCTCCTTCATTTGCCTGCTCTATCTCAACGTTATCAACATCATCTGAGTTTTGCATTGGTACCGCTACTGCCTCATCCATATCCTCAAACTCAACGCAAAGTACTGCCTGCATCCAATTTAAACTCACTTTTGCCTGTCTGCCTTTTTCCTTTGCTGCCTCTTCGATACCGATTAGAAGTTCCTTCAAGATTTCTCTTGTCAGATAACCGCCGCGCCAATGAAACAAAAATGGCTTTTTCTTTTTGGCGGCCTGTGTTGCACGCTTTTTAACTTCTTCCTGTTTGGTAAAAGAAAGTTTCTTTTCTAAGTAATAGAAATGACTTCCATCGGTGCATGGAACATGTTCTGTCATAATAGGCTCATGATCACGGAAAATGGCATCATCACTTAGGTTAAAATAATCATGGCGCGTTAATGTTTTGCTCAAAGACAAATCGAATGTCGCATCCAGATGATAGTACGTCTTTCCGATCTTTACGATATTCCAAGCATGACGATATTTAATCTTCTTTTCAGGATTGGCCTCGGAAATTACGATGATGCACCAGATCCCGAGGGCATCGCACAAAACTTTGACTGACTTTGCAATGCCCTCACAGACACCGACACCGTGGCCGAGTGGGCCGATGATCTCATGCGAATATGGCTTTTTTAGTTTATCGTAGTGTATATTTTCACAGATAAAATCGTGAATATATAATTCTTTTTCGAGTTCTGTCTTTGTACTTACGGCTCTCGCAAGCTTTTCTACTCGCGCACTCATCGCCTTTTGCTGCTGGCGAATTGTCTTTTTGTCAAATAAATACTCTGGCAAAATTTCAAGATTGTCGGACTGCGGCCACTTACGCAGCTTAACTGTCACTGCATAAAAAATCTCCGGACAGTCGAGTCGTACCAGAAAGAAGATCATGCTGATTCGCGCAGGATCAGCATACGGCACAAGGAAATGATCCTCAAGCGCCGTCACTCCAGTTTTAATTGCATGATATATAGTCTGCTCAGACTTTGTTAAATGCTGATAGTAAAATGGTTCCATTGATCTGTTTATCCTTACTTAATTTTGTTGTGCCAACACCCACGTAAAATATTCCTTTGCGGCATCGGCTTCTGTTTGATCATATGTTGTTCCCAAATATTCGGCAACTGCCTTTGCTGTCTCCTCGAATAAATCAATCATCGTTTCTGTCGCATGCTTTATTGCCTCGTACTCGCAGGATGGTACTGTTTCCAGATAGCGATGCCAAATTTCAGGTGTCAAGTAACGATTCATATATTTATCTGATTTTCCTACGCTGACAGACCAATCGTTCTCTGCACCAATCTTCCAGCCAAGCATTACACTAAGGCACGGACGCACATAGTCATATAGCATGTCCATCGCATAAGTCAGCTCACCGCGGGCAAGACCTTTTCCGATATTATTTAAGCACCAATAAAACTCATTGCATTCACAGCTATATCTATCTGCGGTTGGCTTTTTTACGTAATGATCAGCATCCGTCTCCTCTGGAATATCACAATATCGTCCATCCTTATCTAACAGCACACGACACAACCTGTCAGCACGAATATCCTTATCAGCATAGTCAAATGAACTCACATGAATGTCAAGACGATTTCCATCTGTAAAGATAGCAAGCCAACCGAATGTATCCTGCGGTGTATACTCTTTTTCTAACAGCAAATCCATGTATTCTGGCATCTGCATATAAAGAACAGTTCCAAAATGATTGATCCAATCATGATTTTCATAATAAGGCTTCGTATCAGTCACAACATATACCACATCATAATCCTGAAAACGATCCTTCGGTGCATTATGATTTGTTCGCGAACCATTTAGATAAACAGCACGCACACGCTCATCATCTTTAGCAACCTGCAAAATCAAATTCATCATCTCTTCTTCGCTTCTCATTGCTGCTTCCATATTTTAATGCCTCTCTTTCTTTTAAACAATACAAATTTTGACAATATTTGTCGCTCTTTCACCTTTTACCCATGTTGTCATCATAGCAAATTTTTAAGGTTCTGACAAGGTTCTTGCCAAAGCTTAAGGCGGATGATAGAATAAAAATTAAAATAAAACTAAGAAAGGACAAAATAATTCAATGGATAATCCAGTATACAAGCTATTAATTGTCGAGGATGATTTAGGCATCGCACAGGCTATTCAGACTCAGGCATCCTTGTGGAATTTTGATGTTCGCATCGTTGAAAATTTTCGTGATGTCACTGGTGAAGTTACTTCATTTTCTCCGCATATCATTTTGCTCGACATCACACTTCCATTTTTTAATGGCTACCACTGGTGCAGCGAGATTAGAAAATTTTCACGTGTGCCAATTATTTTTATCTCTTCTGCCGCCGACAACATGAATATCATTATGGCGATGAATCTCGGTGCCGATGATTTTGTTGCAAAGCCATTTGATTTAAATGTTTTACTTGCAAAAATACAGGCACTTCTTCGCAGAAGCTATGATTTTGCACCGACCTCCAATGTGCTTGCACACCGCGGCGCACTGTTAGATTTAAATGATCACACGCTAAGTTTTAACGGCGAAGATATCCCATTAACTAAAAATGAATATCGCATTTTATCCTGTCTGATGGAACAAAAGGGCAAGGTTATCAGCCGTGAAAAGTTAATGGAACGGCTATGGGAGACAGATCAATTTGTGGATGAAAATACGCTTACAGTTAATATAAATCGTCTTCGAAAAAAGCTAGATAATGCAGGGCTGATACATTTTATCACTACAAAATTTGGTGTCGGATACCTGATTGAAAGTTGAGGAATTTACGATGTCACTATTTTTTTCTTATTTAAAGCAGCAACTTAAATACATTCTGCTATTTTTGCTGTTTTCCATTACCTTTGCCATCACCTTTTTCTTTTATAACTTTCCATTGGAAGCGTTGACTTATCCAACACTTCTGTGTGTCTGTTTTGGGCTTTTCTTTTTCATATGGGACTTTTCAAAGACAAAGGCATTACACACAAGGCTGATGGAACTTTCCAATCTAACGGAGCTTTCAGTTGATATGATTCGTGCGCTTCCACAGTCAGACTCGATTGAAAACACAGATTATCAGCTCTTGCTATCTGGTCTTGCCGAGCAAATATTGGAGCTGAAAACAGCACAGTCCACTCGCCTTACCGATATGATTGATTATTACACGGTGTGGGTTCATCAGATCAAGACACCAATCTCTTCCATGCGCCTGACGCTTCAAAACGAGGATTCTTTGCTAGCGCGCAAGCTTTCCTGTGACTTGTCGCACATTGAACAGTATGTAGAGATGGTGTTAGCATTTCTTCGTCTTGATTCCAATTCAAGCGATTATGTATTTAAAATGCACGAGCTTGATCCACTGCTTCGTCAATCAATTCGACGCTTTTCATCTGAATTTATTAACAGAAAGCTTATCCTTTCATACACACCTCCAAGTGATGAAAGCGGAACACTAAAAATGATTACTGATGACAAATGGTTTTGCTTTGTCATTGAGCAGCTTCTTTCAAATGCGCTCAAATACACACGAGCTGGAACGATTTCGATCTTCTTTTCGCAGCCGAAGGTGCTGTGCTTAAAAGATACTGGTATCGGCATTGCACCGCAGGATCTACCACGAATCTTTGAAAAGGGCTACACCGGTTGCAACGGGCGCACTGATAAAAAGGCAAGTGGTCTGGGACTCTACTTATGCAAACGAATTTGTAAAAATCTTGGTATCGGCATTTCTATCACCTCTGAGGTAGACAATGGAACCTGCGTATATCTTTCTCTTGATCAGTATCCACTAAAAGCTGAATAAAGCAAAAATCTTTATTTCTTACACTACTGTAAGTTTTGGGGCGGAAAATGTAAGCCAATTCAATGGCAATGCATTTTCCGTTTTGTTATACTATGCCTTGTAAGAAAGATTTACAGTAGGTACTTAATACCATGACAATACTTGAAGTAAATGGATTGAAAAAAATATATTCCACCCGCTTCGGCGGCAATAAGGTTGAGGCACTGAAGAATGTAAATTTCAGTGTAGAGCAGGGCGAGTATGTTGCTATTATGGGTGAATCTGGTTCAGGCAAAACAACACTTTTAAATATCCTTGCTGCTTTAGATAAACCAACTGAAGGCAATGTAATTTTAGATGGCAATAATCTGTCAAAATTGAAGGAATCTCAAATCTCAGCATTTCGCCGTGACAATCTCGGCTTTGTATTTCAGGATTTTAATCTGCTCGACACCTTCACACTTGAGGATAATATTTATCTTCCACTTGTACTTGCCGGAATGCCTTATAAAAAAATGCATGATCGTTTGGTGCCAATCGCAGAGCGTCTTGGTATCAACTCATTACTTAAAAAGTATCCATATGAGGTTTCAGGCGGACAAAAACAGCGTGCCGCAGCTGCCCGCGCATTAATTACAAATCCGAAGCTTATTTTGGCTGATGAACCAACTGGTGCACTCGATTCAAAGGCATCTGATGAGCTGCTTAGTTTATTTTCAGAGATTAACCGCACCGGACAGACAATTGTAATGGTAACGCATTCTGTCAAGGCAGCCAGCACTGCCGGACGTGTTTTATTTATTCGAGATGGTGAGGTTTTCCACCAAATTTACCGTGGAAATGATACTGATGAACAGCTGTATCAAAAAATTTCTGATACACTGACACTTCTTGCAACAGGAGGTGATCGCCGATGAAAACAGGATTTTATCCGAAGCTTGCCTTCGATGGCATCCGGAAAAATCGCAGGATGTATGTTCCATTTATTTGCACCTGTATTGGAATGGTGATGATGTTTTATATCATTTCTTATCTGCACTACAGTGATACAATTGCATCTATGAATGGCGGCCAGATCATGCGCTCTACGCTTAATTTGGGCAGCATTGTAGTAGGTATTTTTTCCTGTATTTTTCTGTTTTACACAAACTCCTTTTTAATCCGAAGACGAAAAAAGGAATTTGGTCTGTATCACATTCTTGGCATGGGAAAACTAAATATTGCACGCATTTTATTTTGGGAAACACTTTTGACAGCAGTGATTTCTCTTGTTCTCGGCATAGGTTTTGGCATTTTATTTTCGAAGCTCGCTGAACTTGCCATGGCTCGTCTGACACACGCTCAGATTATTTATTCCATGCATATTTCACCAGACTCCATTTTATTTACACTAACTGTATTTGGCTGCATTTTTATTTTACTGTTTTTTAATACACTTCGTCAGGTTCATTTTTCAAATGCTATTACACTTGTCAAAAGTGAATCTGTCGGTGAAAAACCGCCAAAGGGAAATATCCTTTTAGGTCTTCTAGGTATGATTTGTTTAGCTGCTGCCTATTATCTTGCTGTAACAGTTGCAGATCCTGTATCAGCACTTGGCATGTTTTTTATAGCAGTTATTCTCGTAATCGTTGGCACCTACCTTATCATGATCGCTAGCTCTGTTTTATTCTGCAGGCTGCTTCAAAAAAATAAGCGCTACTATTACAAGGCAAATCATTTTGTGTCAATTTCTTCTATGGCTTACAGAATGAAAAGAAATGGCGCTGGACTGGCTTCCATCTGTATCCTTGCTACAATGGTTCTTGTTATGCTGTCCACTACTGTAAGCTTATACTTCGGTATGGATGATGTATTGTCAAATCGCTATCCTTATCAATTTAATACGACTGCATCTTATAATTCCTTCGATACAATGTCTGATGAAAATACAGCATCAATTCGTAAGCTTGCATCAGATGCGATGGATAAATATGAATGTACACCATCCAATGTTTCCGATTATCGGTCCGCCTGTTTTTACGGCTATTTAATTGATAATGACTTTGTATGCGATACTCCGTTTGACAGCCATTCTGAAACAGCAAATTACCTTGAAGGCAAAATGTTTTACTTCGTTCCACTTTCAGATTACAACAAAATGATGGGCACGAATGAAACTCTTGCATCTGATGAAGCGCTGCTTTTTTCAACTCGGGACTCTGCTTATAATGAAAGTACTATTTCCTTTGAGCATGGCATGACATACACAATCAAAAAGCAAATTGACAAATTTAGACCTGACGGCAACTCAATGGCAAATATTTCTACTATATTTGTCTTAATCGTTCCAGACATTCATGCGGCAGTTGATGCCATTGCAGCATTGCCTGGTAATGAAAAGTCTGTTTACTTTTATTGGCACTATAACTTTGATACCAACTTAAATCGTGATGATCAGATTTTGCTGGCAAATGATCTTTCATCCACTATCTCTGATTTTTTCACACAAAGCTATAAACAAAACACAGGAATTATGCGCTGCCAGTTTGAAAGCCGTGCTGCTAATTATGAAGAGTTTTTAGCAGACTTTGGAAGCTTATTTTATCTGGCAATCGTTTTAAGCATTGTTTTCTTAATTGCCGCTGTTTTGATTATCTATTACAAGCAGATTTCAGAAGGCTATGAAGATCAGGCACGTTTTGATATTATGCAAAAAGTAGGCATGACAAAGCGCGAAATTAAAAAGAGTATCAACTCCCAGCTTTTGACTGTATTTTTCCTTCCACTTGTCGGTGCCGGCATTCATCTGATTTTTGCCTTCCCGATGATTAGAAAAATACTGCTGCTGTTTAATTTAACAAATCTGCATCTATATACAATCGTTACGTTAATCAGCTTTGGAGCATTTGCGCTCTTCTACACAATTGTGTACCGCATCACATCAAATGCATATTATCATATTGTAAGTGGTGCCTCTAACAGCAGATAATCTTGACTTTCTCACAAAAAATGTGTATTCTCTTCTTAAATTAGTGTAAGATAGGATATTTAATTGCCGGATGTATCTGGTGCATCACCATTGTGGGAATCCCGGTTGGCATGCAATGCTTTAAGTTAGCTGGACTGGCACTTTTTCCGTTTGGAAAGGATGTTACATACGGTGGTGGACTTGGAAGCTTTTTACTAAATATCATCTGGGCCATTTTCTTTGGTATCCCGATTGCACTGCACTCTCTGTTATGGGGCTGCATCATGTGTATCACCATAATCGGTATTCCGTTTGGTCTGCAGCATTTTAAAATGGCAAAGCTTGCTCTGATGCCATTTGGAACAGTTGTTTATTAATTTTTTGAAAGAACCATGATTGATCAAGGCAATTTTATCATGGTTCTTTTTTGACTTTTCTCATTATTTAACATTATTTTTATACTTTTTAATTATAAATATTGTACAGTTTTTAATCTTTACTTTCTATTTTTCTAAGAGTATAATGTAGCCGAAATAAAAAAGAAAGGACTGTATCAGAAATGGCAGAAAAAACAATTTTTCCAAGAGAAGAAAAATCAGAAGCATTATTTAAAAAGATTTTATCAGATCCCTGGGCCTGTGAAAAGCTTCAGGAAACTTTCTGTAAATACCTTTTTTGCAGTGAAGATGAGGCTACACCACTCTCTGCACACGATTTTACGCAAGCATTATTCAACGCATATGACAACAGAGATCTGTCAGCTTTTCTAATGGCAATTTGTCAGCATTCACTGTTTGACCTTTTAAGGAATTCCTATTTAATCCCATTTCGCTTTAACGCAGATGGCAAACAAAATCCAGTAATAATGACAGATGACAATGGCAACCTGCTCCCTGAATATAAAAAAGCATTCCACCAAAAAGAATATGAACATTTTCGTGAAGTTTATAACACTCTCCCAAATAAGAAAAATCTCTATCTGGCAAAAGCTTACTGCTACACACATTCGTATGACCCGGAAATAAGCGCATCAACGCAGATTGTTCTTCAAGAGCATACAGGCATTCTTTTAATTCGTGAGCTTCCTGACACTGTAAAGCAGCAGGAAACAGAAGCTCAGGCTTACTGTGCTGTCTGGGATTTAATGACTGATCTGGAAAAAGAACTCCCAATGGCATTTGTCTTTTATGGACAGGACACGCTTACTGAACATGACAAACGCTATGATGAACTTGGTATTTTCCTTCCAAATTCACACTTCTTAAAGCATCTGGAAAAACACGTTCAAAGAGCCGAGGAAATCATTTATGCAACAAACTAATTTTACTGATATCATGGAAAAAAACCACATGGAAATTCCATGGCATGATTACACGCAAAATAATGGCAATATTTTGATCAACCAAGCCGGACTTATTGAAAAGGCATCTGTCATTGGCCGCGTTGGACTAATTATGCTATCCTGCGGAACTGGTGCTTGGCGCGTTCGTACTTCCATGAACAGGCTTTCAAAAAGTCTTGGTGTAACTTGTACGGTCGATGTCGGATTAATGTCGATTGAATTTAACTGCTTTGATGGAAAGGATTGTGTATCGCAGTCTTTAAGCATTGCCAACACAGGTGTCAATACTTCAAAGCTTTATCGAATGGAACAATTCGTTGACAGCTTTCCAAAAGAAGAGGTTCACTTAACTGGCGAAGAAATTCACAAGCGTCTTGATGAAATTGAACGAATTCATGCAATCTACTCTCCAGTTAAGCTCGGACTGGCAGCAGCTCTTGCATGCTGTGCATTCACTTTTCTTCTTGGCGGTGGACCTGTGGAAATGATTCTCGCCTTTCTCTGTGCAGGCATTGGAAATGTGATCCGAACAAAGTTGATTAAACATAACTTCACACTTTTCTTAAATATAGCTGTATCCATTTCCTGCTCTTGTCTGCTTTACAGTATACTGTTAAATCTTGCGGAGATTCTTTTCCACGTCTCTGCACTCCATGAAGCCGGTTATATTTGCTCAATTTTATTTATCATTCCAGGTTTTCCGTTTATTACAAGTGGAATTGACCTTTCAAAATTAGATTTGCGCTCTGGTCTTGAACGACTAAGCTATTCGATTATCATTGTACTAGTTGCTACGATGACTGCATGGATTATGGCATTGCTGCTGCACCTGCAGCCGTTAAATTTTACAGCTCTTAATCTTGACCCAATACTTCTTTTAATTTTACGATTACTCACAAGCTTTTGCGGTGTTTTTGGGTTTTCCATCATGTTTAACAGCCCCGTTAAAATGGCTGCTATCGCTGCTGTAATGGGTGCACTCTCTAACACTCTTCGTCTTGAACTTGTTGATCTGACTGGCATGCCAACTACCGCTGCCGCTTTCATAGGTGCTTTAACAGCCGGGCTGCTTGCTTCTCTTATCAAAAACTACAATGGTTATCCTCGTATATCACTGACCGTTCCTTCCATTGTCATCATGGTTCCTGGGCTTTACTTATATCGTGCTTTTTACAATTTGGGAACCATGTCTCTAGTCGATGCATTTTCATGGGGTGCTGCAGCGATTATGATTATAATTGCTCTTCCTCTCGGATTAATTTTTGCAAGAATTTTTACTGACCGCACTTTCCGATACTGTTCATGATTCATTTCTTTTTTTACCTATTGCACAAGAAAAAGACAGAACCGACAATCATAGATTGATACCGGCTCTGTCTTTTACATTTATCGAAGAATGATATAAACCGCATAAACTAAATACATTGCTACCATTGCGATTCCTTCTTTTCTGCTGATCTTTTTCTTTGTCGCTGCAAAAATCCATACAACAACTGAGAATGCTACTAAAATGATAATATCAATCACATTTTCGCGAATCAGGCTGACTGGATTGATTGCAGATGCAATTCCAAGGACCATCAAAATATTAAAAATATTTGATCCGACTGCATTTCCTACTGCCATATCAACCTCGTTTTTGCGCGCTGCTACAACAGATGTAACCAGCTCTGGAAGTGATGTTCCAATAGAAACAATAGTAAGTCCTACAAGCGTCTGACTCATTCCAAGATCAATTGCAATGCGGCTTGCCGTATCTACAGTCAAATCTCCGCCAATTGCAATTGCAATTGCACCGCCAACGATATAAATGATGCTCTTAGGATATGACATTACCTTTAACTCTTCTGCGTCAAATTCGTCATTTGCTTCGACTTCTTTTCCCTCTGCTCTTGCCTTCATCGCACTTTTTATCATCAGTCCAATATAACCTGCGAAAAGGATAAGAAAAAGGATTCCATCAAAATGGCCAAGCGTCAT
>OHRR01001100.1_pt1 | contig 10378 bp, 9 predicted proteins | sample 1578501 | NCBI WGS metagenome assembly OHRR01 (sample SAMEA3879598, study PRJEB24766) | human gut metagenome | biome: human-associated habitat; feature: feces | place: USA | collected 1985/1987
ATTTATATGAGTTTTCTATCAAGGGGGTTGTAATTATGGCTGTTAGTTATAAAAAGCTTTGGAAATTGCTCATTGATAAAGATATGAAAAAAAGCGATCTTGAGCGTGAAGCAAAAATCACTCATTATTCATTGAGTAAGCTTTCACAGGGCAAGGATGTTTCTACTGAAGTCTTAGGCAAGATTTGCGAAACGCTGGATTGCACGATAGACGACATTATGGAGTTCGTACCGGAAGAAAAATAAAAGTTTCAACACAAAGAATCACCTAACTTTGGTACGATAAAAAGGAGTTAAAAAATGAACAAACAGCAATTAGCGTCATTAATTTGGGATACCTGCAACGATATGCGTGGATCAATTTCTGCCGTTGAGTACAAGGATATTATATTAGGTTTTATCTTCTACCGTTTTGTTTCCGAAAATGAAGTTTCTTACCTAAAGAAACAGGATTGGACTATGGAGATAATGGCAGAGGAACTGACGGAAAAAGATAGTAAAACCGTTCAGCAGTGCAAAGATCACCTTGGATATTTTATTGCCTATAAAGACCTTTTCTCTACTTGGAAGGATCACACAGCAACTTTTACGGTGTCTGATGTAACTGACGCCCTAAATGCATTTGTCAGAAATATTGGCAGCAATCCCGATCATCAAAAGCTTTTCAATGAGATTTTCAAATCCTTGTCTGAAAAACTGAGCAAAATGGGATCCATCAGCAACCAGACTTCTCATATCAAGAACATCATAAAGATAGTCAGCCGTATTCCTATGGACGAAAATCAGGGCTACGATGTACTCGGATTTATTTATGAGTTCCTGCTGAAGAACTTTGCGTCCAACAGTAAGAAGGACGGAGAATTTTATACGCCGCACGAGATTTCGATATTGATGTCTGAAATTGTAGCCCATCATTTGCGTGACCGTGAGCAAATTAATATTCTCGATCCAACCAGCGGATCGGGTTCTCTGCTTATCAACATCGGTCAGAGTGTGCAAAAGTATTTGCAGGACAGCGGCAATATCACTTATTATGCGCAGGAGCTGATTCAGGAAACCTTCAACCTGACGCGAATGAATCTTGTTATGCGCGGTATCAGTCCGTCCAATATCAAGGTGCGTCGTGGTGATACATTAGCGAACGACTGGCCATATTTTGATGATAATGATGAAAACAGCTACGAGTATGTCCCTGTTGATTGTGTAGTTTCTAATCCGCCGTATTCACATAAATGGGATGCAGATAACTACACAAACGATCCTCGTTACAAAGAATACGGTATCGCTCCTGCTTCAAAGGCTGATTACGCTTTTCTATTGCACGATTTATACCACCTAAAAGATAACGGAATTATGTGTATCGTTATGCCTCACGGCGTTTTGTTCAGAGGTGGTTCCGAAAAAGACATCCGCACTCAGTTGGTAGAAAACAATAATATAGAAACTATTATCGGACTTCCTTCAAACTGCTTTTACGGCACCGGTATATCAACCATTATTATGGTACTGAAAAAACACCGTGAAGCCAGTGATATTTTAATTGTTGACGCTTCAAAGGAGTTCTTTAAGGACGGCAACAAAAACCGCCTGTCCGGTCATCATATCAAAAAGATAGTTGACGCTGTTTTGAACAGAGCGAACATTCCGCATTTTGCTTCTCTTGTTTCTAAACAAACGATTAAAGATAACGACTACAACCTCAACATTCCCCGATATGTTGAATCGGAGGAAAAAGTTCCTGTTGATTTACACGCAACCGTATTTGGCGGAATCCCGAATTATGAGGTTGAGCATCTCAAAAAATATTGGGAAGCTTTTCCGTCACTATGCGATGAGCTGTTTACACGCATTAATGAACACACCTCAGAATTATCCTGCGATTCAGTTATTGATGCTATCAAACAAAATGCTGATGTTATTGCATTTGAAGCGAATTACAAAGAAGCTTTCCAAGCGCTTGAAGATCAGCTCTATGAGCTTTTGATCGACAATCAGGTAAAAAACGTTGCTGCTCTGAAAAAAGAAATCACCAATCGTATTTTTGAACTATGTCAGCAGTTTGGCATTGTGGACAAGTATCTTGTATATAAAGCCTTTGACGATGTTTGGGAACAAATCAGCCTTGATTTGGAAGCAATCCGCTTGCAGGGATTTGACGCTGCACGTAGTGTAGAAGATATTGAAGTATATGATAAGAAGGAAAAAAAGGCTGTCAAAAAAGGAGAAGAAGGCAGAGTTATACCCTTCGCTTTGATTCAAAAACATCTATTTGCTGATGAATTCACACAAATGGATGGTTTGAATAAAGATCTGTCCGGTGCAACATCGGAATATGAATCTTTCTGGGAAGGGCTGGACGATGAGCTCAAGGAAGAACTGAAAAAGAAAGATGACGGTGATGAGCAGTCTGAAGCAAAGCTTGATACAAAGCAGCTAAAAGCAAAGTATCAGGAGGTTTTGGCAACGCTATCTAACGATACAACGAAGATGTACGTGGAATACGCTGCGCTGAAACCAAAACAGAAAGTTGAGTTTCAAAAGAGCCACCCGGAACTCGTTTGGCCGGATGAAACGGAAAAAGTCAAAAACGGCACCTATAAACAATCGGCGATTAATGCGATTGTTGAGCAAATCAAAAACGACATCGAAATCGACGAGGAAGAAGATGATTATAAGATCCGTCATTTGTACCTCCTCGGTCAGCAGATTTCTGCTCTGAAAAAGCAAATCAAAGCACTTAAAACCGACCTCGATATCAAGGCACGAGAATCGATCGTAAAGCTGTCAGACGATGAAATCAAAATGCTGCTGAAAGAAAAGTGGCTTATGCCTGCAATGGAAAACATTAACGCCATTCCGAACGCTATTATCTCCAATTTGAACCGTTCCGTGAATGATATTATAACCAAATACGATAATCCAATTCTTACCCTTGATACCGATATAACAAAGACCGAGAAATCATTATCCGTTATGCTTAACGACTTAACAGGTGATGCTTTTGATATGGCGGCAGTTCAGCAATTCAAAACACTGTTGGGAGGAAAAGAAAATGAATAAAACTCCGGCAGTTAGATTTATAGGATTTGCAGAAGATTGGGAACAGCGTAAGTTGACCGATTTCGTTGATTTTTATGCTGGATTAACTTACACCCCAAGCGATGTGCAAGAAACTGGAACACTTGTACTTCGTTCATCTAATGTGAGTAATGGGGAAATTGTTGATGCGGATAATGTCTATGTTTGCCCAGAAGTTGTAAATGTTGAAAATGTTCAAGTAGGTGACATCGTTGTTGTCGTTCGTAATGGTTCTCGCTCTCTTATCGGAAAACACGCACAAATTAAGCGTTTTATGCCCAATACTGTTATTGGAGCTTTTATAACTGGCATTCGTTCTGAGTGTCCTGAGTTTACAAATGCTTTGCTTAATACACCACACTTTGACGAAGAAATTTCGCTGAATATGGGAGCGACCATCAATCAGATTACAGGGTATATGTTCTCAAAAATGGAGTTTCACATTCCAAATTTGGATGAGCAAAATAAAATTGGTGAGTTTTTTGAAAACCTCGACAACCTTATCACCCTTCATCAGCGCAAGTACGAAAAGTTGAAAAACATCAAAAAATCAATGCTTGAAAAAATGTTTCCGAAAAATGGTTCAAATGTACCGGAAATTCGTTTTAAGGGATTTACTGACGCTTGGGAACAGCGTAAGCTCGGTGATATGATGAATGTCACATCTGTTAAGCGCATCCATCAATCAGACTGGACAGACAGTGGAGTAAGGTTCCTTAGAGCAAGAGATATTGTTGCTGCTGCAAAGAATGAAGAGCCGGATGACTATCTCTATATTTCAAAAGAGAAGTACGAAGAATACAGTGCATTGTCGGGAAAAGTCGGTGTTTCAGATTTGCTTGTGACGGGTGTTGGTACTATCGGAGTGCCTTATTTAGTGAGGAATTTGGAGCCTTTGTATTTCAAAGACGGTAATATTATATGGTTCCAAAACTCAGATAAAATAGATGGCAAGTTCCTCTTTTATTCGTTCTCGGCGGAGCAGATTCAAGGCTTCATAAATGAATCAGCTGGTATCGGTACTGTTGGAACTTATACCATTGAAAGTGGGAAAAAGACTCCCATTTCGCTTCCCAATCAGATAGAACAAGCAAAAGTTGGAGAGTTTTTTCAGCAGCTCGACAACCTTATCACCCTTCATCATCGCAAACTTGAAAAACTAGAACAAATAAAACAAGCAATGCTTCGCAAAATGTTCGTGTAAGAAACGGAGGCAACTATGTCATACAAAAACGAAACAGAATTTGAAAACGCCTTGATTGCCAAGCTGACGCAACTCGACAATCAGTGGTCAAGAGAGATTCTGGAATACAAAACCGAAGAAGAGCTGATTAAAAACTGGGCAAAAATTTTGTTCAGCAATAACAATACAACCGATAAGCTCAACGGCTGTCCTCTGACCAAAACGGAAATGAGACAAATCATATCCCAAATCAACGGCGAAACTCCCTTTGCCATCAATCGCCGATTAAACGGCAGATATATTTCTATCATCCGTGATAACTCCAAGGATACACAGCACGTTGGAAAACGTGTGGATCTGTTCCTCTTTGACAAGGATGAGATTGCCGCAGGAAGAAGCGTATACCAGATAGCTCGCCAGCCAAAGCTCCCCATCTCATCAGAAATTCTCGGCAACCGCAGAGGCGATTTGATGCTATTAATCAACGGTATGCCGCTGTATCATATTGAACTGAAAAACAATCCTGTGCCTGTTGAACAGGCGTGTAATCAAATCAGCAAATATATGCAGCACGGCGTATTTACCGGCTTCTTTTCACTTGTTCAAGTGTTTGTCGCAATGACGCCGACCGAAACACTGTACTTTGCGAATCCCGGACGTGAAAGAGCTTTCAATTCCGACTACTATTTTCATTGGGGTGACTTCAACAATAAGCATATTGTCGACTGGGAAGAAGTTGCGGAAAAGTTCCTTTCTATTCCGATGGCGCACAGACTGATCGGTTACGGTACGATTGCGGACGGAACAGATAACATTCTCAAAGTAATGCGCAGTTATCAGTATCACGCTGCTTATAAAATCTATTCGCAGGTAGTCAAGCGAGTAGATTGGGATGATGACGGACAAAAGGGCGGCTATGTATACCACACTACCGGCAGCGGTAAAACAATGACGAGCTTTAAATGCGCACAGCTGATAAAGTCCTCCGGTAAAGTTGACAAGATTGTTTTCCTGATGGATCGTGACGAGCTTTGGATACAAACTTATGATAATTATCGAAACTTCTCGGACTGTGATGATATTGAAGATACCGCTAACACCAATAGCCTGCTCTCAAAGCTGGAGAACGACACACCCAATTTGCTGATTGTTACGTCTATTCAGAAGATGAGTAACCTGACAACCGTCAATCCTACTCCGAATGTGGCACGTATTGCAAAGGTGCAAAAGAAAAAACTGGTGTTTATCGTTGATGAAGCCCATCGTTCTACCTTCGGCACAATGCTCCGTGATATAAAGCTGACCTATCCGAGAGCAATGTTCTTTGGCTTTACAGGTACTCCTATTATGAAGGAGAACGCAGTTGACGGTATTACGACCGACGGCTTATTCGGCACGTGTCTGCACAAATATACAATCTCAGAAGGAATCAGAGATAAAAATGTTTTAGGGTTCAAGCCTTCAAAAGTCGTAACATTTGACGAGGAAGATTTCAGAGAAAAGGTTGCTCTGATGAAGCTCGGCAAAGATAGCGTCGAAGGTCTTACCGATGAAGAATTCAAAAAATATCACGCTCTTGCTTCCCGAGATATGGACAAGGTGGAAGCAGACGTCAGCAACAGTCTGTATGCCGACGGAGATACCGGAGAAGAGCATCGCAAAAATGTGGTTCAGGATATTCTTAATAAATGGGAGCGAATCAGCTTCCGTGGTAAATTCCACTATATTCTCGCTACATCCTCAATCCGTGAAGCGATTAAATACTATCGTTTATTAAAAGGCAACGATAAAGATTTGTTTGTCACTGCTGTTTTTGATCCGCATACAGATAATACAAGCGATGATATCTTCAAGGATAAGGCAGTAGAAGAAATCCTCATTGATTACAATAACCATTTCAACTTTAAGTTTACAGTCGGCGCTTATCGTCGATTCAAGGATGATGTTTGCTCTCGTCTTGCGCACAAAGAACCTTACAAGGATATTGATACAAGAAGAGAGGAAGCGGTTAATATTGTTATCGTTGTTAATCAGCTTCTTACCGGATTCGACTCGAAATGGATTAACACCTTGTACTTGGATAAAGTAATTGATTACGAGCAGTATATTCAGGCTGTTTCAAGAACAAATCGCCTTAACGGATATGAAAAGCAGTACGGAATTATCAAGTATTGCAGAAAGCCGTACACAATGGAGAAAAACGCAGAGGAAGCTCTGCGACTCTATGCGGAAGCTGGTTATCAAGATGTATATGTTCCGTCTTTAGGACAGAACATCATCGGAATGAATAACGATTATCAAAGCATCATCAAGCTGTTCGAGAAAAACGGTATTGAGAATTTCAGCAGACTTCCCGATAATCAGGGCGACATCAAGCTGTTTGCCGACTTGTTCAATAACATCAGCAACAATTATTATCGCTCTATTCCTCAGCTTTTTACTTGGACGAAGAGAACTTATATCACAGAGGATGCCGGAGAGGTAACGGTTGACCTCGATGAAAGAACATACGAAATTCTTCATCAAAGATACAGCGAAATACCGAGGACTGTTCAGCCCGGCGGCGATATGATTTATGACATCAAGGCTTTTCTTACCGAGGTATCATCAAATGAGATTAACCGTGCGTTTATGGAATCTCAGTTTGCCGAAGTATTGAAAGACCTTTCCAATGGTGCAAAGCCGGAAGAAATCAAAGCATTGCTCGATGATTTGAAATCCAGTTTTGCAGAATTGCCGGCAGAGGATCAGATTACTGCCGAAGCTATTTTGGAAGATATTTACTCCGGTGCGCTAAAAGATTTTGACGAAGGAAAAACTCTTGCTGAGTACATCGAGATTTATAAGAGAAATACACTGAAAGCAAATATCAAAGTATTCAGCGAGGCGTTTGGTTTTGATAAAGATAAGCTGGCAAGAATTATGGTTTTCCACCTAAAGGAAGAAAAGCTGTATGAAGGCGGACTTTTTGATCAGATAATGGAAACACTTGACCGTGCAAAAGCGAAGGAAACTATGGAAAAACTGGAGGATTGCACCATCAGACCGCACCGTGTAGTCCAAAAAGCAGAAGGATATCTGAAGAAGTTTATCCTGTCCGGCGGGAATGTTAGCTTTATGGATTAAAAGCATAAAAACACCTAATAGAGCAAGGAGGTTAATCTTATGCAAGATGATTACACAACACTTGAAGACGTGGTTAGAGCACAATATGCCAACGTTTTTTGGACTCACAAGATACAAGAAAAGCAAGCAGAGATATATGAATTTCGTCACAAGTTGTTTTCTTGGATTAATATAATCTCTGCGTCGCTTACTTCTGCTGGTATTATTTCAATTGTTTTTGTTGATCAGTTTTGGATAAAGTTAGTTTCTGCTATTGTGTCTTTTGTTACCACAACAATGAGTGCTTTATTAGCAACCTTTGATTATAAGAACTTGGCAAAATCGAATAAAACCGCAGCTACGAAACTCGTATGTTATAGAAATGAATTATTATCACTGCTTGGAAGAATAAGAATTAAAGAAAAAACCGCAAAAGAATTGTTTGATGAATTTGAAAATCTGCAAAGCAGTATACACGAAGCATATCAGGACGCTCCAAATACAACTAATCGTGCAGTTGCAAAGGCAGGAAAAGCTATCAATGAAAGTAAAGATGGCACATACTCTGACGAAGAAATTGATAGACTTTTACCTGATACACTAAAGAGGAGGAATATAAAGTGAGCTATAACGTCAAAAAGCACGGAGAAGTTATTTCGACAGACATTAGAACAAGCATCTCAACTCGGTATAAAGCGGTCACTAAAGCAATTAACCGTGAATTTTGGGATTCTCAAAGTGACAAAGAACATAGTCTTTACGTTGGTTCCTATGGACGAGGAACAGCAATTAATACCAGTGATGTTGATATTCTTGTTGAATTACCTGAGGATGAATACAATCGCCATAACGTTTATAAGGGAAATGGGCAGTCCAGACTATTGCAAGCTGTAAGAGAAGCAATACTTAATACATATCCTCGTTCAGATGTACGAGCTGATGGACAGGTTGTTAAAATAGCTTTTTCCAATGGTATGAAATTTGAAATACTACCTGCGTTTGTTACATACGGATGGAATGGTATAATTTATAAATATCCTGACACAAATATGGGTGGGAATTGGCGTTCAACTAATCCAAAAGCAGAGCAGGATGCTATGCGTGATAAAAACAAATCAAGTAATGGGTTATTATTTGACACCTGTAAACATATGCGATATATTCGAGACAACTACTTTAAAAGTTACCATCTTTCCGGAATAGTTATTGATAGCTTTGTTTATGCTGCAATCAAGAACTGGAGATGGACAACACCAGAAGAATCTTCATCTGCTGCTGAACCAGGTGAGTACGAAAAATTGCTTTATGATTATTATTTGTATAATCTGCGATTCTCAAATACAATCAATGCTCCGGGAAGCAATGATTATGTAGATGTTTCAAGCAGTAAAGATTGCTTAGAAAAAGTTTTATTGAAAATGTGTAAATAGAATCGCGACGCTCAATAGATGGGTGATTTATCGGATACGGAAGGATAATTTGTTATGACAAAAGCGATCAAGAAAGATACCATTCACGCCGGTGGAATTGACATTGGTATTTACACAACAGATTTCAAAAATGAATATATATCACTCACAGATATAGCGAAATACAGAAGTATTCAACCTTCGATTACCATTATGTTAAACGTCGTGCTGTTTGGCAAAACTGCACGATTTAGCTGCACGTCAGTTGAATGTATTAGATTCGGTGAATTTGGAGGATTTGCCGCAGTTGCCCGATATTAAAAAAGAATAGTAAACCATTATTAGCAAGAAAAAGGCTGATGTAATCTCTTATTGGACTACATCAGCCTACGTGTTAGCTATAGATTATTTCAGCGTTCACAACTTTTCTCGCTCGTTGGACGGCGTTATTCATCTTGCGAACCCACAGCATTTGATTGGTGGCTTTGAGTTGTTCGGTGCAGCCTTCTTCTTTGGCGAAAGATTGCACGAGCTCGTTGTATATCTTCTGCGCCTGTTCGTCAATGTCGGCAAGGTATTCGTTCAGTTTGCATTTTGTGAGCATATTGGTATATAAAATCGGGCGGCATCGTTTGATATAGCGAAGGTGTTGTTGTCCCCATAAACCGATAGGTCGTTTATCCTGTTCGGGAAGCGTTAAATTGGGAAGTAAATAATCTCCCTGCTGTGTGTATGTAATCTCCATTGTCAGACCTCCTTGACCTTGACTTTCTTGACTTTGGCTTTTGTAAGCTTGATTAGCAGCTCGTCGATGATATCGGTGTACTTGCCCTGTGTTATAAGGTCATTCCTCAAATCAATCAAGCTGTTGATAACCGTGCGCCGTTCATTGGGTGTTAGATACAGGTGGTATTTTGGATTTCTCATTCGCTGTCCTCCTTTAAAAAATCTTCATACGGCGTATCATTGTTCACAAAGGTATCAAGGATAAGCCTTGTGCCTAATTTGAAACCAACCATAAAGCTGTCGAGTTCCGACTGAGCTAAAATACTATTAGAAGTGTTGATGAATGAAAGAAATGCTTTCTTTTCATCACCGGTCAGCTTTTCAGTCAGGAGTGCTTCACTTTCTGAGAGAATAGTCATCTGCTTTTTCAGATAGCTGCCATTCTTGAAACCTCGTGCCTGCGGATCAATATTGCCGTAATACAATTCTTTAATAAAGTTTTTCATTTGTAATTCCTCCGATTACACTACTATTTTACGGAGAAATTGAATAAATCACAAATGTGCGAGCGAGAAAAGTGTGTAACTGCCGATAACACCTGAATTTTTCATAAATCCGTTATGAACACTCGTACCAAAAAAGGTGGTTTTTTAACCGCCTTTTATTTTTTGCCAAAATTACTTAAAACGCCTTAAAAGTGGCTTAAACACTGGGTTTTTGAGATTTCAAAAATTCAGTTGAGTAATTTTGAATTAAGTTAAAACAAGATAAAATGCAGTCAAACTTACTGTCAAACTTACTGTCATTTTAGTTTGCCTGCCGATTTTCAAGGAAACAAGATAATATATTTTTAAAATTTATTACATCGTAACACAAAA
>OHRR01001115.1_pt1 | contig 10197 bp, 14 predicted proteins | sample 1578501 | NCBI WGS metagenome assembly OHRR01 (sample SAMEA3879598, study PRJEB24766) | human gut metagenome | biome: human-associated habitat; feature: feces | place: USA | collected 1985/1987
ACTAGCCCAGGGACGGCAGGTGTACCAGATAGAATAGTAATCATGCCGTATGGGAAAGTAGTTTTCGTGGAATTGAAAGCACCAAATAAAAGCCCTAGAGAAATACAATGGGAACGTATAAAGCAATTAATAAATCATGGTGTAGATGTATGGGTAATAAGTAGTAAAGACCACGTTGAGTTATTTATAAATGAGTATAGCAAAGAAGGTGATTTATGATTGAAATACGAGCCAAGAATTTATCAAAAATATGCTACAGATAAGATAATAAATAATGAAGCTATTGCTTTAATGCTGGATATGGGTATGGGAAAAACAGTATCCACCTTAACAGCAATATCTGAGCTTATGTATGATTATTGGGTAGTAAATAAAGTATTAGTAATAGCACCAAAAAGAGTAGCACAAGTAACATGGCAAGATGAAATAAACCAGTGGGAACATCTAAAAGATTTGCGAGTATCTGTAATTTGTGGTGATTTAAAACAGCGAAAAAAAGCATTAAATACGCAGGCAGATATATATACTATCAATCGTGAAAATATCGGCTGGTTAGTAGATAGTTTAGGTAGAAAATGGGATTTTGATATGGTGGTGATAGATGAATCATCGTCATTTAAAAATCATCGTAGTCAACGATTTCGAGCATTGAAAAGAATAAGACCTTTTATCAAACGTATAGTAGAACTAACTGGAACACCAGCACCAAATGGACTCATGGACTTATGGAGTCAAATATATTTATTAGATGGTGGTAAAAGGTTAGGTAAGACTATAACACAATATCGTAAAAATTATTTTAGGCCCGCACAAACAAATGGTCATGTGGTTTTTAGTTATGAAATCTTACCGCATGCAGAACAGGAAATATATAGCAAAATATCAGATATCTGTGTAAGTCTAAAATCAGATGATTATCTTGATTTGCCACCAGTTATTTATAATCAGGTATCTATTAAATTACCAAAAAATATCATGTCAAAATACTATGAATTTGAACGAGAATTAGTATTAAGTATGTCTGATGAAATAATTACAGCAAGTAGTGCAGGCGTTTTAACAGGTAAGTTGTTACAATTTGCAAGCGGAGCTATTTATGATGAAGGTAGAAATATTATAAATATCCATGATTATAAACTTGATGCTTTAGAAGAAATACAAGTTGATAACATAGGCAAAAATCTTATGGTCATTTATTGGTATCAGCATGATAAAGATAAGATATTAAAAAGATTTCCTAAAGCTAGAGTATTACAGAATATACAAGATTTGCGAGATTGGAATAATGGCAAAATAGAAATGGGTCTACTTCATCCAGCTAGTGCAGGTCATGGTTTAAATTTACAGCATGGCGGAAATATTGTTATTTGGTATAGCATTACATGGAATTTAGAACTATATCAACAAGCAAATAAACGATTGCATAGACCAGGGCAAAAAGAAAAAGTAGTTATACATCATTTAATCGCTAAAGATACTGAAGATGAGAGAGTAATGCAAGCACTTTCAGATAAAGCAAATGGTCAGCAATCAATGATGGAAGCAGTAAAAGCTAAAATAGCTAAATATATGAAAGGGTGATAATTATGTCGTGTAAATATAGTTATTTTGATGATGGCATCTTTTTATGCAGTCTTAGGCGACATAAACAACAATGTATTTTAGGAAAACCCGATTTGAAAAAATGTATGGCTAATGGATATAAAAAATATAAAGAAGGGATAAAATGCAAAAATACGAACAAAATATCCTAACAAATTCTGGTCATTGTAGTGATCCAGTAGCTAATAAAGTAATAAATAAAGGTAGATTAGGATTTTGTCAAAGAGTAGTTAATTTATTTGTAAAGTTTCTTAGTAGAAGAAGATATATGGTGCTTAATTTAGTTATTAGAGATGTAAAAGATAAAAAAACATATAAAGCAAAGGATTTTGATTTATGAGAATACCAACAAGATATGAACTAAAACAAATGGAACGTGAACAAGATAAAAAATATATTTTAGGAACTTGTGCAGTAGTAATTTTAGTGGGAATAAGTTTAATTTTAATTGGATAATTTAAAGGGTAGCTTTTGGCTACCCTATTAGTATTTGGAGGATTAATGTATGTGTAAGGATATTTTGTGTAATATTTGTTTAACTTATGAAGGTAAAGCTGTGCATATGCAAGCTAAAGGTGATTATTTTAAATGCCCTGAATGTGGAGCTGAATTGTGGCCACAAGATATGAATTTTGCCAATCATTGGGAAAAAGAACGACAGCAAAATTTAATGTATAAGGCAATGAGCTTACAAGAAGGAGAGCAAATAAAAGGTGGCTCTAATAATGGTAAAAGTAGACGAAAAGTTAATAATAAAAAGACTTTAGCACAAATAAATGCAGGTTTATCAATAAATTTTGAATCTCGATAATTGTTATTTTTTGACAAATGTGTTATACTACATTTACTTGGTAGTGTATCTATTTTTAAATTAAATAATGAAAATTAACGATATGGGATTTAAGCCACTGTTATATTTGCAGTGGCTTTTTTTAGTACAAAAATTTAGGTGGTGAGGTGATGGCTTATGATGAAAAGATAAAGAAAAAGGTTCAAAATTTATATGAAAAGGGCGTTTCTTTTAAGGAAATATCAGCGCAGTACAAAGTGCCGGCTAAGACTGTAAAACGCTGGGCGGATAAATATAAATGGTTTTCGGAAAAATGTCCAGAAAAAATGTCCAAAACAAAACGAAAAGTGGACAAAATCTGTATTGGCAAACTGCAAAATACTAATGCAGTGAAACACGGATTATTTTCAAAATATCTGCCAGCGGAAACATTGGAGCTGGTAGGCAATATTGAAATGATGTCTCCATTAGATATTTTATGGGAGAATATATGCCTCAAATATGCAGCAATTATTCGCTCTCAGAAAATTATGTTTGTTAAAGATGCGAATGATGTTACTAAAAGAATGACGATGGATGGTGCAGAAGCTACTTCCTATCAATACACAGAAGCCTATGAAAAACAGGCTTCTTTTTTAATTGCCCAATCAAGAGCGATGGTTCAGAATTAGTCACTGATGAGCAACGCCTTAGAATTGAAAAACTTAAGATGGAACTTGCTAAAGCACACGATAGTGATGGTCCGATAAAAGTTGAGATTGTAGATAATGTTCCAAATATGGAGGCGGAAACAAGTGCCAACAAATTTAAATGAATTGATAGCACCAGTATTCTATAAGTTACATCATCAGATAAAAAATCATGAATATACGCATTATTGGTTGCGTGGCGGTCGTGGTAGTACTAAATCATCAGTGATAAGTCTTGAAATTATTATCGGTATGATGAAAAATCCTGAGTATAATGCTATTGTATTTCGTAAAGTTGGTCATTATTTAAAAGAAAGTGTATTTGAACAACTCATCTGGGCAATAGATAAATTAAATGTAACAGATTTTTGGCAGATTAATCTTTCACCATTAGGGCTTACTTATAAACCTACAGGACAACGCATTATCTTCCGTGGTTGCGATGACCCTAAGAAAACAAAATCAGTAAAACTACGTAAAGGTTATTTTGCTTATTGCTGGTATGAGGAATTAGATGAGTTCACAGGTATGAACGAAATTGATACACTTAATCAATCCGTATTACGTGGTGGTAATAAGTTTTGGGTTTTTTATTCATTTAATCCACCAAAAAGTAAAAATGCTTGGGTTAATTATGAAGCAACAAATCCTCGTACAGATAAAATTGTTCACACTTCCTGTTATCTTGATGTACCAAAACAGTGGCTTGGAGAACAATTTTTAATTGAAGCTGAAACTTGTCGAGAGCAAAATTATAAAAAATATCTACATGAATTCATTGGTAAAGCAATTGGTACAGGTGGAAATGTCTTTGAAAATGTAGAAGAAAAGACTATAACTGATGAAATGATTAATGGCTTTAAAACTATAAGACATGGCATTGATTTTGGTTTTGCAGTGGATGCATTTGCTTATGTTCAAGGTGCATATGATGGTAAATATAATGATTTGTATTTATTTGATGAAGTTTATCAGATAAAACTGACAAACGAAGCCGCAACCGAAAAGATAAAGCCGAAACAGAAACGGTATGCACATTCCGTTATTATGGCGGACAGTGCCGAACCGAAAAGTATTGTGGAGCTTAGAAATCTGGGGCTTAACGTTTATGGAGCTAAAAAAGGGGCAGACAGCGTTAATTATGGAATGAAATGGCTTCAGAGCTTAAATCACATATATATTGACCGGCAAAAATGTCCGAATACGTATAAAGAATTTGTGAATTATGAATATGAGCGAAATAAGGATGATGAATTTATATCTGCTTATCCTGATAAAAACAATCATACGATTGATGCCTGTAGATATGCTTTTATAAATGATATGCCGGTCAGAAATAAGAAAAGCTTTTGGTAAGGAGGTGATAAGTTGGAATTAAACGTGGCAAAAAAACTGATATCGGATTATGTAGCAGGACATAGCGATTTTATTATGAAATCCGATGTAGCGGAGCGGTATTATAAAGTTAAAAACGATATTCTGCTAGACAAGGAACATCATCATGAAGAGGTGAAAAATCCGCTTAGAAGTGCGGATAACCGTGTACCGTTCAGCTTTTACAATCTGCTGGTAAATCAGAAAGCAAGCTATCTGTTTACGTATCCGCCGATTTTCGATACAAAAAACAGCGAACTTAACGCTTTAATTGTAGATACACTGGGCGATGATTATGCTAAAAAGTGCAAGGATTTATGCGTAAATGCTTCAAATAGCGGCATAGCATGGCTTCACTACTGGCACGACGATAATAAAGGCTTTTGTTATGCAGTTGTTCCTTCAACACAGGTTATTCCTGTATGGTCCAAAAAGCTGGATAAAAAGCTTTTAGCAGTTTTAAGATACTACACGGATATTGATAATGAAGGTATCAGCTGGACAGTGTATGAATATTGGACGGATACACAATGCCAGGTGTTTCGGCGTCGTAACGGCGAAGAATATTCCATAAAAAATGATTTAATCGATTATCCAATGTTTTGCTATGATATCACGGCAACGGGTGAAGATGGCTTTTCCAATATTTATACGCATGATATGGGAAATGTTCCGTTTATTCCATTTGCTAACAATAATCTGAAAACAAGCGATTTGGATAATGTAAAAAAATTAATTGACAGCTATGACAAAACATACAGTGGCTTTGTAAATGACCTTGAAGATATTCAGCAGGTACTATTCGTTCTTACCAATTATGGCGGAATGCGTGAAGAAGGTGCAAAAGGTGTCATTGAGTTTCTGCGCAATTTGAAAAAATACAAGACAATAAACCTCGACAGCGCAGGTACGGGCGACCAGAGTGGACTTTCCACTATAACCATAGAAATACCGGTAGAAGCAAGAAAAGAGCTTTTGGAAACAACGCGAAAGGCTATTTTTTCTATGGGACAGGGCATAGACCCTGAGCAGCAGAGTTTTGACTCTACCAGCGGCGAGGCAATGAAGTTTTTATATTCGCTTTTGGAGCTTAAAGCAGGGCTTATGGAAACGGAATTTCGCCTAGGCTTTGGTGAACTTGTTCGCGCTATCTGTCGCTATCACAATAAGGATGTTAAAAATATCATCCAGATATGGACAAGAAACGCTATAAGGAGTGAAAGTGAGCTTGTAGATATTTGCAGTAAATCCAAAGGCATTATATCCGATAAAACTATTATAAAAAATCACCCTCTTGTTGATGACCCGGAACAGGAAGAAAAACAGATAGCCAAAGAGCAGAAGGAACAACAGGATATTTATAATGATGACGGTTATAACGGCAAAGGTGGTGATGAATAATGTATAAATGGATGAAAGAGTATTACACGGCTTTCGGCAAGGATTTCCCGTTCAGTAAAGTAGCGGATTTGAATGAATATGAAATAATCCGCATTATCCAGTATTGTATCAAGACCAATACGGAATATACCGAAAGTACAGAGGAAGATATTACCGAAGCTGTAGTCGGCGAGGCAAAAGTTAATAAATCCAAAACAGGAAAGGAAGAATAAAACTATGTATACAAAACATGATTGGCAGGACGGAGAACTTATTACAAAATCCTTGATGAACAATATGGAAAAAGGAATTGAAGATGCTAATAATAGAGCAATGACTCCAGGACCACAAGGAGAAAATGGTCAATCTGCTTATGAACTTTGGAAATCACAAGAAGGTAATTCTGATAAGACAGAAGATGATTTTTTAAATTCTCTTAAAGGTGAAAAAGGAGAAAAAGGGGATGCCGGACAACAAGGACCAAAAGGAGATAAGGGTGAGCAAGGAGTAGCTGGAGCAAAAGGAGATAAGGGAGAAAAAGGTGATACCGGTGCTCAAGGCCCGCAGGGCGAAAAAGGCGATACAGGAGAGCAGGGCCCTGCCGGCAATGATGGCGCAGCTGGTGCTAAAGGTGATACAGGTGCAAAAATTACATCTATCGAGATTAATGTTAACGGTACAGCAATTACCGGCACAGCACATTTAGATGATGAAAGTACGGCATCTATTACAGGCACATATACAGCCGGCGCATAAGGAGATAAATGATGAACATTGAAGAATTTATTACTTCTTTAAACCTTGAGAGCGATAATAAGAAGAAAGCTATAGAGGGCTTAAAGAATTTTTTAAAAGATAATTATGTAGAAAAAGCAAAATTTGATGAAGCCGCTACAGCCAAATCCAATCTGGAAACGCAGATTAAAGAGCGCGACAAACAGCTTGAAACGTTGAAAAAGACAGCTGGCGATAAGGAAAAACTTGAAGCTACGATTAAACAGTTGCAGGAAGATAACAAATCCGCAAAAACAAAGTACGAAACGGATTTGAAAAATCTCCGCATTGACAGCGCAGTAAAGCTAAAATTAAGCGGCACAGCGCAAGATGTGGATATCGTAGCTGGTTTGATTGATAAAACTAAATTAATTGTGTCCGATGACGGCACAGTTGCAGGCTTGGATGAACAGATTAACCCTCTGAAGCAATCTAAGCCTTTTTTATTTAAAGATGGAAAACCAAAAGGCAGTGGATATGAACCAGCTGGCGGAAACGGCGAAAATAAAGTAAATCCGTTTAAAAAAGAAACATTCAACATGACGGAACAGGGAAGATTGTTTAAGGAAAACCCTGCACTGGCTAAATCTTTGGCACAGGAAGCAGGCGTTAGTATTGGAGGTTTTAATTAATGGCAGGAACAACACTTGCAGACATCATCGTACCGGAGCTTTTTAATCCGTACGTAATTAATCGCACAATGGAAAAATCCGCTTTATTTCAAAGCGGGATAATCACGACAAGCCCGGAATTTTCCAGACTTGCAAGCGAAGCAGCACGAACTCACAATATGCCATTCTTTGAAGATTTGACAGGTGATGCGCAAAATATTATTGAAGGTACGAGTATCGAATTTCAAAAAGTCATTTCTAATAAAGACGTATCTACAACAATTATGCGTCAGCAAAAGTGGTCCGCAACAAATCTTGCAGCAGCACTTGCCGGTAGTGACCCGATGAAAGCTATTGCGGAACTCGTTTCTTCTTATTGGGCTAGAGAATATCAGAAGGAACTTATTAATCTGTTAAAAGGCGTATTCAGTGCAGACACTATGAAAGACCACGTACTTGATATCTCCGGAAAAGCCGGTAAAAATGCAAATATTTCCGCATCGGCATTCATTGACGCACTTCAGCTTTTGGGCGATGCACAGGACCAGCTTACTGGCGTGGTAATGCACTCTAAGACAAAATCCTACCTTAAACAGCAGAACCTTATTTCTACGGCACGCGACAGTAACTCTGTTGAATTTGAAACGTATCAGGACCGCAGAGTTATCGTAGATGACGGCTGTCCGTTTGAAGGTGATATTTATACGACGTACTTATTCGGACGCGGTGCTATTGCCTATGGCGAAGGTTCTCCTGTAGGATTTGTGCAGACGGAAACGGACCGCGACCCTAATCTTGGCGCGGGCGTCAATATGCTTTACAATCGCCGTTGCTTCATTATGCACCCGAGAGGCGTTGCATGGCAGAATGCAGTGCGTGAACATGTGGAAAGCCCTAGCCGTGAAGAATTGGCTAATCATCAAAATTGGAAACGTGTTTATGAACCAAAACAAATTCGTATGGTAGCATTTAAACATAAAGTTGTAGCAGCTTAAGGTTAAGGTAATCTTATGAATAATGAAGATTACTGGAAAAAGCGTGCTGAAGAACGAGAAGCGGAATGGATTAAAAAATCCAAAGATACGATTGAAAAAGAGCTTGCCGAGTATTACAGGCGGGCTCTTTCTCGTATTACTGATGATATTGCTGTTTTATACGGCAGATATGCCAAAGATAACAATCTTACTTATACCGAAGCCAGTAAACTGTTAACGGATAAAGAATTTAAGCAGTGGCGAATGTCTCTGGAAGAATATCTGGATGCCATAGATAAGAACGTTGACAATAAACTACTGCTGGAACTAAATACGCTTGCCATGCGCAAACGTATTTCACGTCTTGATAAATTATATGGCGATACATTAAAAAACCTCTACAGGCTCGGCACGGACAGCGAAAATGGCATGACAAAGTTTTTATCCGGTGCATATAAGGACAATTATTATAAAAATCTGTTCGATATCGGCAAAACAATCGGTATAAAATCGTCTGTATCAGAAGTTGATGATAAAAAAATTCGCAAAGTGCTGAATAATTCATGGTCAGGGAAAAACTATAGTGAGCGTATTTGGAAAAATACGGACAAGCTGTCCAAACTCATCAAAAATGAAATTACGGACGGCTTTCATCGCGGCGTGTCTATTAATAAAATGGCAAAACTCGTTCAGCAACGCATGAATGTCGGCAAGTATGAAGCAACACGTCTTGTGCGTACTGAAATGAACTACGTACAAAATCAGGCGACACTGGACAGTACAAAAGATAGCGATATGAAATACTATATATTTCTGGCTACGCTGGATAAAAAAACGTCGACCGTATGCAGGGCACACGACCGCAAAGTTTATCCGGTGGACAGTGCAACGCCCGGAATAAATATGCCGCCGCTACATCCGCATTGCCGTTCAACGATTGCAGGTAATTTAACCGATTATGATACAGGTCGCGGCAAACGAACGGCGAAAAATAAAGACGGCAAGCGAATTATCATCCCTGCCGCTATGAATTATGATGATTACTACAAAGTCTATATTGAAAAATCCATGTCATTCAGTCAGTGGGAAAAAGCACACAAAAAGCTGACAGTTAACGCTAATAAACCGACACTTAAAGAATTAATCAAAAATACGGATATAAAAAGTTGTACAAAAGATGATATTATCAATATCGGACGAAACGTATGCGAACAGTTTGATATTAAAAATAAAATCGGCGATAAAAAAGCCTTAAAAGAAGTATTCAGCAATTTCCGTGAAATGGGCGGCGAACTTTCACCGGAACAATGGGCAAAAGGAAGTAACAAAATTACTAAACAACAACTTAGTGAAGCATTTTCCTATTATCCAAAAGACTGGGTAAATTATTTAACTGATAGCGGAAAAAAACTGTATACTCTAATAACCAATAGAGGATTTTTTAATGAAGGAGCTGTTATGGCTAATGGTAAATATTATGCTACAAAGTTTCCAGACTACAAAACAGGTTATGTATCAATTCATATGAACGGAATGCGCAAAACAACACCTTACCATGAAATAGGTCATTATGTTGAATATTTCAATAAAAATGCTCTTAGAATATCTAAAGAGTTTTTAAAAGACCGTACTAAAGATGAAAAATCTGTACTGTTAAGAGAAATTCTTTTCAATTCAAGATATAAAAAGGATGAAACAACTAAGCCGGATGATTTTATAAGCCCTTATATCGGTAAGGACTATCCAGATGCTTCCGAAGTATTAAGCGTGGGGTTAGAATTAGTATTTGAACCAACAAAGCAACTGAAAAAAGTCGAACTTATCAATGGCGAATATAAGCCTATTTATGCTACAATAAAAGATGATATAGAATTTTTGTATTTAATTATAGGATTAATATTGAAAGCATAAAGAGGGATATAATGTGGACAAAATATAAAGCCTTTGGTGAGGAATATGCAAAAGCATTGGCGCGATTTGATGAGGCATATGATAAATATTTA
>OHRR01001121.1_pt1 | contig 10142 bp, 6 predicted proteins | sample 1578501 | NCBI WGS metagenome assembly OHRR01 (sample SAMEA3879598, study PRJEB24766) | human gut metagenome | biome: human-associated habitat; feature: feces | place: USA | collected 1985/1987
TATCAGAGGGTGGCGTGCGTCATCCTCTTTTTTGTGTATATAATAAAAATAATATATAAATCAGATGTTTTTAAATACTTCGACATTTTTTTTCAGTTCATTGCCGATGGATTGATTTTCGGCAGTCTGGGATTTTATTGCCTCGACGGAAGAAGCAATGTTTCGTATTCTGGAAGAAATGTCATTTGTTCCATTGGCACTTTCTTCAATGGTTGTGGAAATATCATTGATTATTTTTGAAAGCTGTCCGTTTGCAGATTGGAGAGGACGTACAATCTTTAATATAGCAAGAATTATAATGATTCCTGTTGCCATAAGTATTGCAAATATTATGATATTTGCTCTGTCTGAAAGAGTAAACTGGCTGTCTAATGCAGTAGAAGCATTGTTTACTTCATCATCTATAAGTGAATATAAAGTGCTGTATGCTTCATCAAGCTGTTCTGTTATATTAGAACCTGACTGCGTGGATTGTAAAAATGAGTCGGCATCATTGCTGTCTGTTCCGAGCGTTTTTGACGCATTTTCGGAATAGGAGTTATATACAGAATAATATGTTTCATAAGCTGCCTGTATTTCTGAATTATCAAGTTTATTTATGATTTCTTGCAAATCAGCAAATTTTAATTCCAGATTTTCAATTTCCTGTGACATGTTCTGTATCATATTGTCTGAATCGGAAGGTGTAGAAGCATTGTCGGTGTTGCCGGAAACAGGGATGTCAGGAGTCTGGCTGACAGGGGGCTGATTGTCAGAAGTCTGGCTGTCAGAAGAATTTCTATTGTTTTCCATGCGTAGGGCGGCAGAACTGTTTGCAAATTTCTGAACACGCTCAACAGCAATTTCTGTGTCTGATAAGATGTTTACTGCATTCATACAGTCTTCTGATATAGTTTGTGTTTTGGCTTTAATGTTACGGATTGAAATGGAGCTTATTGCACTGCTTGCAGCACTGAAAATAAGCAGTATTCCGACAAGAAATATAATTTTGAAACTGATTTTTGTTTTCATGGTAAATACATCCTTTCGTTACGTTTATATAGCTTGGAATTTTAGAAGAAATAAGTGGAAATTTTGTGTGTAAAGTGTAAAAAAAGATTGAAAGATTGATAATTCTCCTGAAATGCTGCTTTTTTATGTTAAAAAACGAAGTTGACAGTTGTATATTGACATAAAGCTTTAAAAGAAGTATTATTTTACATGTTGGGAATGAAGTTCTCCCATGGGAAACCTAAACTGCTTATTATAGCTGATGACTTCTACGATTTTAGAATCGCAGGGGTTGTCAGCTTTTTTATGTGGACAATGAATAGAATCCCTGCTGAATAATTTAAGGAGGATTATATGTTAGCATCATTATCACTTATTTTTTTGGTTGGACTTGCAATGGGGGCAATCTGCCAGAAACTTAAAATGCCTCGTATTATCGGAATGCTTGTTACGGGTATTGTATTAGGACCGTATGTTCTTGATTTTCTCGACCCGTCAATACTTTCTATTTCATCTGAATTAAGAAAACTGGCACTTATAATTATTCTGCTTAAAGCAGGATTGTCTCTTGATTTGAAGGATTTGAAGAAGGCGGGACGACCGGCAATTCTTATGTCATTTGTTCCGGCAACATGTGAAATAGCAGGATATATATTATTTGCACCATTGTTATTAGGAATTAACAGGATAGAGGCGGTGGTAATGGGAGCAGTGCTTGGAGCCGTTTCACCTGCGGTTGTCATACCGAGAATGGTAATGCTTATGGAAGAAAAATATGGGACGAAAAAAGCAATTCCACAGATGATTATGGCAGGAGCGTCATGCGATGATATTTTTGTTATTGTATTATTTACGACATTTTTAAGCATGGCACAGGGTGGAAGTGCTGATATTATTGATTTTGTAAATATTCCTGTTTCAATTGTTCTGGGAATACTTCTTGGTGCAGTTACAGGATATGGATTATATTTATTTTTTGAGACATCATATGCACATAAGCATTGTGTCAGAAACAGTACAAAAGTAATAATTGTGCTTGGCTTTTCAATGCTGCTTGTTTCTGTTGAAGGCTGGCTTGAGGGAAAAGTATCTGTTTCAGGACTACTTGCTGTAGTCAGCATGGCATGTGTTATAAAAATAAAAAGTACAGCGTTTGTTTCAAAAAGATTATCAGAGAAATTCGGAAAATTATGGATTGCAGCTGAAGTGGTTCTTTTTGTGCTTGTTGGGGCTGCGGTTGATATACGATATACGCTTAGTGCAGGAATAGCGGCAGTGTTTATGATTTTTATTGCATTGATTTTCAGAACGGCGGGTGTTTTGATATGTACGATAAAGACTAAACTTAATATGAAAGAGAGAATATTCTGCGTTATTGCGTACCTTCCGAAAGCCACGGTTCAGGCGGCAATCGGTTCAGTGCCTCTTGCAGCAGGACTTGCCTGTGGTAAAATTATTTTGTCAGTGGCTGTACTTGCAATTATTATCACAGCTCCGCTGGGAGCATTGGGAATTGATAACACATATAAAAAATTGTTGGAGAAGGAATAGGGAATTGAATTAATCATAAAACTCCCTCTTTATACATAAACTATAGCCAGAATATTGTGTATTGGGTGAGCAAATGTTTGTTATTAAGAGTAGAAACAAAAGACTTATAATGTGCATAATGTGTCTGATTTTAATATTTACATCAGTCTATGCGGGAATGAGCCGCGTCACATGTATTGCACAGGAACGGACACAGGGGGAAAATTCAGGAATAGAATTAAAATCACCGTCAGCGATACTTATGGAGGCATCAACAGGTCAGGTTATATATGAAAAAGATGCAGATACGAGCCTGCATCCGGCAAGTATTACCAAGATAATGACTCTGATATTGATATTTGATGCTATAAAGGATGGCAAAATCGGACTTGATGACGAAGTTACTGTATCGGAATATGCGGCATCTATGGGCGGAAGTCAGGTGTTTCTGGAGGCAGGTGAAAAGCAGACGGTTGATACGATGATTAAATGTATAAGTATGGCAAGTGCGAATGATGCATGTGTAGCCATGTCAGAATACATAGAGGGCACAGAGAGTGCATTTGTTGCAAAGATGAATGAAAGAGCCATGGGGCTTGGAATGAACAATACGAATTTTGTGAACTGCTGCGGACTTGATACGGATGGACATATGTCAACTGCCCGTGATATAGCACTTATGAGCCGTGAACTGATAACAAAATATCCGCAGATTCATGATTATTCCACAATATGGATGGATACCATTATTCACAGTACAAGAAGAGGTGACAGCGAGTTTGGACTTACAAACACCAACAAGCTTATTAAGCAGTATGAATGGGCAACTGGGTTAAAGACTGGTTCGACAGGGCTTGCAAAATGCTGTCTGTCAGCAACGGCAAATAAGGATGGGATTGACCTTATTGCTGTAATAATGGCTGCACCGGACTCAAAGACACGATTTGCTGAGGCTGTTAATCTTTTGAATTATGGATTTAATACATGTGATATATATAAAGATGATGGTATGCCTTTATTAGAAAATATAAGAATTTCAAAAGGTAAAAAAGACTATGTCAATTGCCGGTATGAAAAAGAATTTTCATATATGTTTATTAATCCGGTTAATCATGAAGACATTTCAAAAGAGCTCCATATAAATGAAAATATTGCCGCACCTGTAAATGAAGGAGATACAATTGGAACACTTGACTATTATTATAATGGAGAAAAAATAGGCAGCGTCAATGTTATTTCATCTGAAAATATAGAAAAAGCAGATTTTTTAACACAGATAAAAAAGGTGTTTGGCAGGCTGTTGAAATGATATTGTAAGAATAGATTGCTGGTATGTGACCAAAATATGAGCTGAAAATGTAAGTTGAAAAAATATTGCGGCTGTAAAAAATTCAATATATATGTTATAATAAATCCAAATGACTTATGAAAGTGGAGTATATAATGGATTTATTTGATTATGTCAGACAAAATACAATGAAAAATGAATCGCCGCTGGCTTCAAGAATAAGACCGGAAACATTGGATGAAGTGGTTGGACAGCAGCATATTATAGGAAAAGATAAACTTTTATACAGGGCAATTCAGGCTGATAAGATAAGCTCAATTATATTCTATGGACCTCCGGGAACAGGAAAAACCACACTTGCAAAGGTGATTGCCAATACTACAAGTGCAGATTTTAAGCAGATTAATGCAACTGTTGCCGGAAAAAAGGATATGGAAGATGTTGTTGCACAGGCAAAAAATAATCTTGGAATGTACGGAAAAAAGACGATACTGTTTGTCGATGAGATTCATAGATTTAATAAAGGACAACAGGATTATCTTCTGCCTTTTGTCGAGGACGGAACAATTATCCTTATTGGTGCGACTACAGAAAATCCATATTTTGAAGTAAACGGAGCTTTGATTTCAAGGTCAATAATATTTGAATTAAAGCCACTTGACAAAGAAGATATAAAAACACTTATAAAACGTGCAGTATATGATGAGAAAAAAGGAATGGGAAGTCTTCATGCAGATATAGATGATGAGGCACTTACATTTCTTGCAGATGTGGCAAATGGTGATGCGAGAAGTGCATTGAATGCCATAGAACTTGGTATTCTTACAACAAAGCCATCTGAGGATGGAAAGATTCATATTAATTTAAAGATTGCCGAACAGTGTATACAGAAGCGTGTATTAAAGTATGATAAAGATGGTGATAACCATTACGATACTATATCAGCATTTATTAAGAGCATGCGTGGTTCTGACCCTGATGCGGCTGTATATTATCTTGCAAGAATGTTATATGCCGGAGAAGATATAAAGTTTATTGCGAGAAGAATAATGATATGTGCGAGTGAAGATGTCGGAAATGCTGACCCGCAGGCACTTGTAGTTGCAACTAACGCATGTCTTGCAATAGAAAGGCTTGGTATGCCGGAAGCACGGATAGTTCTTTCACAGGCGGCAACATACGTTGCATGTGCTCCTAAGAGCAATGCCGCTTATATGGCTGTAGACAAAGCTCTTGATATTGTGAAAAATGAAAAGACATATGGTGTTCCTGTGCATTTACAGGATGCACATTATAAGAGTGCAGGTAAGCTTGGACATGGTATTGGATATAAATATGCACATGATTACAAAAATCATTATGTAAAACAGCAATACCTTCCGGATGAACTTGAAGGCACTGTATTTTATGAGCCGACAGATAACGGATATGAGAAAAAAATAAAGGAACATCTTGATAAAATTAAGGCGGAGGCTGAATCTTAATGAGAGATAATCTTAGGCGGCTGGCATGTGGTCATTTTGTATATGATAATCCTAAGCTGCATTTTAAACAGGATAATATAGAATTAAATATCACAAAAAATGTAGTCTGTGAGCAGTCGTTTGATATAGTCTCAAGAGAAGTAACAAAAGGCGTTATCTGGTCATCAAATGAGCGTGTTAAAATCATCGACAATATGTTTCTTGGAACTGTAAGTACGATACATTATATTGTTGATACTAATGGACTTCAGAAAGATGATGTTATAAAAGGCAAGTTTGATGTCATAAGCAATGCGGGGGAATATTTTTTAGAATATGCTTTTACAGTTACGGCACAATTTTTAAAGACTAACGAAAATGATATTGCAGATTTATTTCAATTTGCTAATTTCACAAGAGATTATCCGGAAGAGGCTGTTGCAGTTTTTCTTAGTGATAATTTCAATATCCTTATTGAAAATGATACAAAACTATCTAATATATATGAAGCATTGAAAAAAGAGAATAATACCGGGCGTGCGATAGAAGAGTTTCTCGTTGCTGCCGGGAAGAAATCTCCTGTTTCAATAAATTTATGCGGAGATAAAGAACGCTCATATATATGCAGCGATGACAGAAGAGATACTATTGCTTTAGAAAAAAATGCGTGGGGATATATTGAGGCGGATATCTGTGTTGAAGCAGATTTTATTTCAATGGAAACAGAGCATATTTCGGCACAGAATTTTACAGGAAATAAATGTGAACTTGCATATATAATTAATTATGAAAAACTTCATGATGGATATAATTATGGAAGAATAATAATAAATACATATAACCGTAAAATTGTAACTGATATAGAAGTAAAGAAAATATATGCAGAGTATCCGGATGAAAATACAAATGAGATATATCATGATAAGAGAAAATTCATGTATGAGATTACCAAAAATTATCTCGATTACCGCATGAAAAAATTTGATACAGGTGTGTGGGCTGAGCGTTCGGCTAATCTTATAGAAAGGCTGAGAACGCTCGATTATGACAATCCGCTGTACATGCTTATGCAGGCACAGGTTTATAATCTGCGTAAGATGAATGATGAAGCACAAAATCTTATTGAGCAGGTTCAGGTTTCAAAAGATGATGCATTTTTATACAGCTATTATCTTTATGTAAAATCAATGCTTATAAGTAATGCAGTATATACTGCGAAGGCTGCCATAGATATTAAAAATTTATATGAAAATGGCAATGATGACTGGCGTATATTGTGGATAAGATTTTATGTTGATCTGACATTCGGACATAATCAGAGCATTAAGCTTATGAGGATAAAAGAAAGCTTCCGTTCAGGATGTAAAAGCGGTGTGATGTATATGGAAGCATTAAATGTTATGAATAATCAGCCTCATCTTTTAAGAGTTCTTGATAAATTTGAGATACAGGTTCTTACGTTTGGCTGTAAGAATAACATTGTAAGTGAAAAACTTGCATTGCATGCCGCACAGATAGCTGTTTCTGACAAAAATGCCAGCAATTCAAAAATAGAACTGTTGAAAAATATTTACAAAATATATGAAAAAGATGAGGTACTTACGTCTATTATTTCATACTTGATTTGTGCCGGAAGTATAAGCCGTGAAAGTAATATTTATTATGAGAAAGGGATTCTTCGAGGGATAAAAATTACAAGATTATATGAATATTACATAAAAAGTCTTGATAAAAATAAATATCCGCGTTTTTCAAAGCTTGTTTTAATGTATTTCGCATACGATGCCTCTCTTGATTATGAAAATAAATCATTTTTATATGCAGATGTACTTTTTAATGAAGCGGAAAATGAGAAGATAATGGAGATGTACATGCCACTTATTGATAAATTTGCGTATGAACAGCTTCGTTATGGCAGAATTAATAATCATCTTATATTAATTTATAAAAGAATATGGAATAAATGTTTATTTGATGAGTATACAGCATCATCAATGATGAAAATTTTATACACTTATAAAATAAAATGTTATGAGGAAAATGTAAAAGCTGTATGGGTAAAACATAAAGAATATAAGACGTTACATCGTTACGAAATCATTAATAAATGTGCATTTGTCCCGATTTACACGAAAGATGCCGTTATTATATTTGAATCAGAATCAGGAGAATTTTTTAAGGACAGCTTCAGGTATGACATTGAAAAAGTATTTGAAAATAAATACTACGAAATGATAAACGAGAGCATGCTTGCTTATCAATATGAAGAAAATGATATAGAAAAATATAAAAATATAATTTTGTACGAGCAGAAAAAAGATATATTTAATGAAGAAATATATGAAGCTGTCAGATGTATCATAAATGATGCTGATTGTGATAAAAAATGTAAAAAGAAGCTTAACAGCTGGCTTATAAAATATTTTGAAAAATCATATGATAAAGAAAATTATCTGGCAGATATACAGATTATAGATACTGATGATTTAGATGAAAATGATGCAGTGAGACTTATATATGCAAGTGTCGATAATAATGCTTATAGTTTTGCATTTTCAATTATAAAGCAATACGGAATATGTAATGCCAATTCAGGAAAAATATCAGAACTTGCACGTCATATACTGGAATTTGCAGGGACAGAAGATGATGATGAACTTACGCAGCTGTGTGAATATGCTTTTGAAAATAAAAAATATAATGCTGATATTCTTAAAAATCTTGAAAAAAGATTTAATGGAACTAATGAGCAGATGCTTGATATATGGAATGCATGCAAAGATTATGATGTATTTACAGGTGATATAGAAGAAAGAATTGTCGCACAGATGCTTTTTACAAAATCAAGTGATAAAAGGCTTACAGATGTATTTGATTCATATGTAAAAAATGGTGGACACAGGACAGTTATTGCGGCTTATGCTGCATATAATGCTTTTATGTATTTTGTAAAGCACAGAGAAGTTGACATAGCAGTTTTTGACGTGATAGAAGAGCTTATTATGGAAAAACGTGCAATTCCTGATGTCTGTGTCCTTGCATACTTAAAATATTATTCTTTAAGAACCGGAGAACTTACAGAGTCAAAAAGCAGATTTATATATGAAATTATAAAAACATTGTGTGCAGTGGACAAGTGTTTTGAATTTTATAAAAATTATTCTGAAGTATTTGCACTTCCATATAATATGACAGACAGGACATTTGCGGAGTATGCAGGTAATCCGGATTCGCGTGTGGAGATTCATTACTGGTTTGGAGAAAGCAGTAATGAATATACTGAGATTCTTTCAAGTTGTGGAGGTTATTTTGTAAAAGGATTTACACTTTTTTATTCGGAGAGTGTCAGATATTATTTTGTTGAAGAAATTGGAAGTGAAACAAGAAAGTCTGATATATTTCATATGCAGAATAATGTTATCAATAAATCAGAGACCGCAGGAAGATTTGACAGCATTAATAAAATTCTTTCGGCAAGGCAGCAGCATGATCCGGCAGAAATGAAAAAGTGTATGTATGATTATTGTGTTCAGGATTATGTAACACAACAGATTTTTAAACCAATGTAGGTGAGGAATTTAATGAATAATGTAAATGGAGTGATAGTCGGGATTGATATACAGGATAAAATAACACAGGCTGCAATCTGGGATGAGCAGACAGAGATGGTGATACATGTTACAGGACCTGAAAACGAGGCCGCTTTTTTAAATCCGTTTGAAATGCCAGGCTGGGAACAGAGCGGTAATATTGAGGCAGCCTGTGAATTTATTGCATCGATAATAGAATGTGCATCAAAATGTGCACAGGGCAGAAAAGCGGGATTGATATGCATAACAATCGCTGATTATGAAATTAAAAAGCTTAATTTTATATCGGAAGTCATGAAACGGCTGCAGTTTAACAGTGAACAGTGGTCAGTTATAAGCCATGAGGAAAGTTTTGCTTTTTATGCTTACAGCCAGAAAAAAGGTCTGTATTCAGCAGGTGTTATGCTTCTTGACTACAGTAATGATAATATTGCATCATATATCTGCATGAAATCTAATCTTAATGGTTGTGATGTTATAATGGAAAACAGGTATTTTTCTGATGCCATACAATATGATGAAGAAAAGGATTCATATAGCAATCTGTGTGTTAATCAGCATGAGATAACAGAGTGGCTTAAAGGATTGCTGTCCAGGTATAATGTCTCAAGTGTATTTCTTACAGGCAGCAGATTTGAGATGGAGAAATTTCCTGATGAATTCACAAGATTTCTGTGCCATTCAAGAAAAGTTTTTGCAGGGCAGAATCTTTATGTGAAAGGTGCGGTTCTTGGGGCATGTACAAAAGTAAAACAGATACTTCCTCCTGATACAATTCTGGCATGCAAAAACAGGATTACAACTGGTATAGAGATGGACATATGCGAGCGTGGAAACGATATGCGTCTGAAAATTGTAAGACCCGGAACAAACTGGTACAGTGTAAAAAAACAGCTGTTTTTTATAATAGATGATGTAAGATATATTAATTTTTATCTGAGACCTGTTGATACTAACAAAGAATATATTGAAAAAATTGACATAAGTTCACTGCCTTTCCGTGAAGGTAAAATGACAAGAATAGAAATGGATGTTGATTTTATGTCTGATGAGGAATGTCATGTGTTAATAAAGGATAAAGGCTTTGGTGACATAGTAAAAAGTTCCGGAAAAATAATAGAAAAAACGTTTTTACTGAAATGAGGGTCATGCGTAAATGGGAAAGATAATATTATGCAGGGCAAGGGAGGCAAAACAGCCGCTTGTTGTAAAGGATATAGGACTTAAAATATATACACTTGAGGAATTGTGCTATTTTATATATAATAATATTTATTTTAT
>OHRR01001126.1_pt1 | contig 10099 bp, 9 predicted proteins | sample 1578501 | NCBI WGS metagenome assembly OHRR01 (sample SAMEA3879598, study PRJEB24766) | human gut metagenome | biome: human-associated habitat; feature: feces | place: USA | collected 1985/1987
ATTAAAAAATAAAAACCTTTCCGCAAAACAGAAAGGTTATACCTACTTCATACTACCTGTTCCTGTCACTCGCTGGATTACAGTAGAAAAATCTAGGCAGTTCTTCTGACTCTGCTTCATTGCTTACCCCGCCTTCCCAGTTTCCCAGTGGCAATCATTGAGGTTTGCTCGACATTACAGCGGCGTGACCGTATTGGCTTCCAACCAATTTTTCTATTAAGTATTCACACCTAGATTTCCGCTTATTAAGTTTTGTTACTGATTGGAATTATATCACGTTAGATTAATATTTGCAACTATAATATATTCAACACTAAATATTTAAAAAACATCACTCTATTCCTCTTTTTTCATTTTCAGCAAATGACAGGCATAACTAAAAAATATGAGAAAATATATCGCCATAATAACCGGCCAATGCCATTCTACAGGCATTTTATTTGCCGCTGCTCTTAATGCACTACTAGCAGGAGTCAACGGTAAAATACTTAAAAACCACTTTATTATTTCAGGAAAACTGTCAGCTTTAAAAAATGTCCCACATAAAAAAGACATCGGCACTAAAACATACGTGCTAAAACTACTCATCTCTTCATGGCTGTCAATAGTCATTGCCGCCACTACTGCCAGTGCTGCAAACACAAAACAGTTAAGGACCAGCACTGGAACAAACCAGCCGCCCAAATATAAATGTACCCCTAATAATTCCGCAATAAGCACTATAATTACAGAAGAAATCAGTCCACGCACTGTACCTGATAAAACCTTACCAAAAACGAATGCAGCTCCTGAAATTGGCGAAATCAAATATGTTTCCAGAGTATGATGATAAATACGTGACATATTAAGAGGAGCAGCAATAGTATTAAAAGAAATATTCATCGAATTAAGCGCGATCATACCTGGAATGAGAAAACTCAAATAACTCCCACCATCAACAGAAACATTTCTCCCCAACCCGATCCCAAATGCAAAAATATACAAAAAAGGCGTAATCATGCGCGAACATAAGAATTTAAAAAATATTTTCTTAAAAACCACCCAATCACGCCAAAAAACGGTATAGACGTCATAGCAAAAATTACTAATCATTTACTCGCCTCCCCGTTAATTCAATAAAAACATCTTCTAAATTTGCTTCGCGCACAGTTGCATTAGAGTCTAATCCTGCCACATAAGATGCAGCCTGCTCACGATTATCAAAAAAATTATTAATCATGCCGTCTGCTTCCATATGTTCAACAACAACTCTGCCAACTTTTTCTTTCAACTTCTGCGGTGTATCAACAGCTATAATACGACCTCTATTCATAATTGCAACACGTCTGCATAACTGATCTGCTTCTTCTATATAATGAGTAGTCAAAAGTACTGTCATTCCAGCTTCATTCATTTTACGGATCAAATCCCACATCTTACGCCGTACTTGTGGGTCTAATCCAACAGTTGGTTCATCTAAAAATAACATTTTAGGTTTATGTAAAAGTGCCATGCCAATCATCAAGCGCCGCTTCATTCCTCCTGAGTACCTTCTGGATTTGTCATCAGCCCTATCTGTAAGTTCCACAAATTCTAAAATTTCATTGATTCGCTGTTCCATAGCAGCTTTATTCTTCAAATGATGCAGCCTTGCCTGCAAAACTAAGTTTTCCCTTCCCGTAAGATCCTGATCCAAACTCATATGCTGCGGTACAACGCCAATTAGTTCCTTAATTCTCTCGCTGTCTTTTTCAATATCGTATCCGCATATTTTTACAGAACCGGATTTTTTCTTGGAAAGTAAGGTTAATATCCTGACTGTAGTAGTCTTCCCAGCTCCATTAGGTCCTAAAAGGCCAAATATCTCACCACTTTTAATTTCTAAATCTATTCCTGCTACTGCAATACGCTCGCCAAAACGTTTAGTTAAATTTTCTATTTTAATCATCAAATCACCTATTTGTCATCAGTCTGTTTCTGAGCATTATATAGATTATAATACAGACCACCCCCTGACATCAAGGTAGAATGTGTTCCAATTTCTGCAACTTCACCATTATTCAAAACGATTATTTTATCTGCATTTTTTATTGTCGACATTCGATGAGCAATAATAAGAGTTGTTCTATTCTCCGCCAACTTGTCCAACGACTCCTGTATTAATTTTTCTGTATAATTGTCCAAAGAAGAAGTCGCTTCGTCTAGAATTACAATAGGCGGATTTTTCAAAAATACTCTGGCAATAGCAAGACGCTGTTTTTGTCCCCCGGATAGTTTCACGCCACGTTCACCAATTTCAGTAGCATACTTATTGGGGAGCTCCTCAATAAATTTGTCAGCCGCGGCCAGCCTGGCAGCGTTTTCTACTTCACTTTGCTCAGCTTCAGGTTTTGCATATGCAATATTATGCGTCACAGAATCTGAAAATAAAAAAACATCCTGCTGCACTATTCCTATATTACGACGCAGTTCCTGTTGTTTATACTGACGTATATCGATTCCATCAACTAAAATCCTGCCGCTAAGCGGATCATAAAATCTTAATAATAGGCTTGCAATCGTTGTCTTACCCGCACCTGTTTCTCCAACAAATGCTACAGTTTGGCCCGGAGCTATTTTTAAATTAAATCCTTTAATTACCTTTTTCTGATCAGAATAACCAAATACTAAATTATCAAATTCTATTTCTCCACGTATTTTTTTACAAACAACCGTATCTTTCTGATTGATAATTTCAGGTTTCATTTCCATAATTTCATAAAATCTCTGGAATCCAGCCATTCCACGTTGGTACATTTCAGTAAAAACCGTTAGACGTAAAAGCGGTTTCATAAATAAATTGACATATAACAAAAAAGCAACAAAATCACTCAACGACAGCTTATCCTTGGCTATTAACAACCCTCCACAAGCCAAAATAAGTAAGTTGGTAATATTTGTAAAAAAATTTACGCTGCCAGAAAAATAAGCTAAAATTTTATAAGATCTTCGTCTTGTTTCCAAAAAATCCAAACTTTTTTCCATAAATCTCGCCAGTTCATATTCCTCTTGAGCAAACGCTTTTACTAACCGTATTCCACCTAAACTTTCTTCCGCCCTGGCTGTTATTTCACCGCTTTTTACCCTATTCTCTCTAAAAGCTGCTTTCATTTTTTTATTTACATACACAGTATGCAGCGTTTTAGCAATTAATAAAACAGCAATCAAAATCCCCAAGTAAACATTCATCCAAAAAAGGATGCCAATTGTACCAATCATAGTAATACAGCAAACAATGATGTCATTGGGTCCTCTGAATGACAATTCTCCTATTTCAGCTATATCACTGGTCAATCTTGACAACAGCTGCCCCGTCTTGGCATTGTCAAAATACTTAAACGACATTTGCTGCAAATGCTCAAACAAATCGCGGCGCATATCATTCTCTATCTTTGCACTCATCAAATGTCCATAGTAATTAACAAGATAGAGCAAACCGTAATTGCCCAAATATAAAATAAACAGTATACCTGTATCATGTAATAATCTATCAGTGTTTTTTTGTGGTAAGACTTCATTCAATATTTGCCGCACCAACATAGGAAAGACCAAATCCAGTAATGCAGCAACAAGGGAACCAATTACCACACCATAAAGTATGCTCTTGTACGGTTTATAATAATGTAAAAAATTATGAATCATGAAATACCCCTTTGTTTTCAACGCTGCCAGATATGCAGTCTATAGGCCCCAATGATCTTACCTTCAGGAGTTACAGCAGGAGCCTCTATTCCAGCTATTTTTTTTCCATTACTACTTATTGCAACTGCTTGTAATGGTCCTTCAGTATGAAAGAAATTCAATTCTGTCCCATCGTTTAAATCAAGCACTACCGCTCCATGAGCAGCGTAATTATGAGTTCTAACATTGCGTCCAACAGCACACGCCGCCATATTATTAGAAAAATCTATCTGCTCCATTGTCCCCAAGGCTCTATATTTATATTTAAATGTTCCATCATAATTAAATACGAACATACTATTATTACTTGGATGTTCAACCGGAGTCGGTAACTGCCAGTTTTCTCTATTAAATGTATTGATCGTTGTAAAAATAACGCCAGCCTCTGCAGCAAACCCATCTCGACCAGATGCATTAATCCAAACATTATCTATTTGAGCAGGTTTAGATAACTCACGCTGCCATAAAGATTTTCCAGCAGCATCAAAAAGCATTCCTCGTCCGTCACTGCAGGCTGCAGCCAAAAACTCTCCATCTTCAGAAAAATTAGGGCTGCCACGCATAACAGTGTTCTCGAACGGAGCAACAGGCGGTACTTCAATAGAATTAATCAGTTGACCTGTTTTTTTATCTATCAAATACATTGTATCACGGTATTTCATATCAGGTCTGATTTCATAAGCAGAAGTTGATAATACGACTTTATCGTTATTATCATTAACATCACACCAATTGATCCAACTATCAATATTTTCACTCTCTGGGAATTGCCAAAGCTGCTCACCGTTTTTATTAAAAGCAACAGCTTTACCATTATAGCCGCGCCCTCCATCTTTCGCTGTAACAAATCGATAAGCATTTGCGTAAACATTATCATCTTTATCAATACAAATATGTACGATGCTTGGATAAGAACGTTTGTCAGGTTCAACGCCAACAACCTTTTCAGCAGCAAATTTCCACAATATATCACCGCCATCAAGATCGATTGCATATAAGTTACCAGCCGGACTTTGCTCACCTACAAAAGTAATTTTTTCATCATGAGATACACACAGTGATACCAGTTTGCCAATCCCCAAAGAACGTTTCCATATCTGCTTGCCACTATTATCAAATAAAAATAATTCACCTCTATCAGTTCCAACTAACCATGCATTTTTAGAAACAATATATTCAATTAACCCTTTAGTAAAACCCATTCGATCATAATTTTCACTTGGAATATCACCTAAAAAAACACTTACTCCATCGCCCTTGTCTGTAGAAGAAAAAGCTTGCCATGGTGTTCGGTTGCCTGTTATCCAAAACATCAGACACCAGGAAATTATTAAAATGACAATTGCAATAATACTTTTTATTTTGCTCATAAATATAATTTCGTCCAATCATACACTATTCTTAAATTACCAAAATACAGACCTTGTTCAGAAAGTAAATATACGATTTTACTAAAAGTTATACCAATAGTAAAAATAATCAGTAAGCAACAGACAAATTTTTCTTTGGTGTGCCAAAACTCATCTTTCCGCGCTGTAGCCAGAAAGAACCCTCTGCTGACAACAGAAAGTGCCAAAGTCTGAGCTCTTCTAAGACAGCGTGCCAATAATGGTTTGGCAATATAAGGTAAATGCCTGATAATACTTTTGCGGCCAACTCTTGTATCAGAACGTAAACGTAAAGCGATAATAACCTCCCCTGCTTCAGCAGCCAGCACTGGCAAAAATCGTATCGCCGTCACAAGCATAAACGCTATCTGCGGAGATAGTCTCCAGGTGATAAGAGCTTTCAGCAATTGACGTGGATCGGAAGTCCAACAGACAAATAACCCTAAGGACAACATCATAGCTGACCTTAACCCCTGTACAGCTCCGTAAATAACCCCTTCGCGGTAAATATACAAACCTCCTGTTATTTGTCCTAAAACAGGCATAGTTGGTTCAATTATAACAAATAAAGGAGTCCTTGGTGTTTGCGCAAAAAACAGCGCCTGGCTAAACATAGACCCCCATAAACCCAGTAATAATAAAATTGCTAAAACCTGCCACTTATAAATAGATGTACGAGCTGACAAATGCAGTAATAACGTCGCAGTAAAAAGTAAAAACAATGTTCTGGGGTTATCAACAACTATAGCCAGTACCGCAACTAAAAACAAAATAAGCAATTTAGTTCTTCCATCCAAATTCCGTGCCCATACTGCAGCATCACAACCTTCCCATAACTGCCGTACTGACATAACGTCCAACCCCCTCTACTGTAATACATTTGGGTAATAACAACGCCTCGGAAACTTCTAATAATGGCGGAACAGTTAAACCGCCGGCTGACAGTATCCATCTATCAGATAGAATAACTTCCGGCGCTCCATTTGCAATAAGTTTACCGTTTGCCATAATAATCACTCTATCTGCAATTTCTGATGCCAACTCTATATCATGCGTACAAAAAAGAACGCAGCCGCCCATTTGAGAAAAATATGCTATGAGTTTTTTTATTTCTTCAAGACTTTGTTGATCTTGACCCGTTGTTGGTTCATCCAAAAGCAGTAGTTTGGGATTTCTTGCCAGCAAGGCTCCCAAAACTACCCTTAAACGCTGCCCTTTACTTAATGCGAGCGGAAAATCATTCGTATTATTTTCCAGTTTTAGTTTTTCAAGAAGCTCCCATACAACCTCTTTCCTAACTTTTTTATTTTTCCATGTTAATTCTTCCCAAACACTGTCAGCCAACAACATTAAGTCAGGTTCCTGACGTAAATAGCCTATTTCATATGCTCGTTCTCCAACTGTTCCACTCAACAAATCCAGTTCGCCTGACGACAGTTCTGCTAATCCACCCAACAAATTGATCAATGTGCTTTTTCCTGCACCGTTAAACCCCATCAGCGCTACAGTTTCACCTTTATAAAGCTCAAAATCTATACCTTGCAACGTATCGCTTGTAGAACCAGGATAACGATACCTTATGGCCTTGCCAGTTACGATTGCTTCACTACAAGCTTTTTTTGATCTTACGGTCAGTGCTGTTTTTTCTATTTTACATTCGCTTTTGATCAAATCAACAACTTTACTCGTTTCGTCTATCAGTTTAGACAAATGCAGAAACCGGCACAATTTAACTTTTTGCGGCTCTCTCAAACCATATTTCTCTGCAGAACCAATTTTTTGCCAGGCTAGTTCTATTGGACCATCATAAATAACTTCACCTTCAAACATCACTGCCAGACGCGGAAAATATTTTGCAAGTTCATTGACACGATGTTCAACTACAATGATAGTTATACCGTCTATACGATTTAAAGATACTAATAATTGCAAAAAATCCTCAACACCCTGTGGATTCATCTGACTTACCGGTTCGTCTAAAACCAAAAGCTTAGGTTTCGTGATGAGTACTGAAGCCAGAGCCAATCGCTGCCTTTGTCCTCCTGATAAAGTATGAATACTATTTTGTTCAAAACCGGCAAGTCCAACTCGCTCTAATACTTTTTGTACTTCAACTGAAATTATATTCTCATCAAGCCCCTGATTTTCAAGCGCAAAACCTACTTCGTCAGAAACAGTCATCGCAAAAAGCTGATCATCCGGCGATTGATAAACAGTACCAACCAATATTCCAATATCTTCAGGCGTCATCTCCGCTGTATCTTTATTATTCAGATAAATTTTCCCATCAAGTTCACCGGCGCCGGCAGTATTTAAAAGACCGCTGACAGCTTTAATGAGCGTAGACTTGCCGCAACCGCTGCAACCGGCCAAAAGCAGCATTTCGCCTTCTGTTACATGCAGAGACAAATGTTTTAATGTAGGAATTTTGCGTGTTTTATATCGGTATGAAACGTCACTTATTCTCAGCATATCATTCTCCCATAACCTGCTGCAATTTTATTCCAACCTTATAGCCAAGCCACGAACCAATACTGCTGTAGAGTAAACCGTTGATAAGCATATAAAGACCGATATACCAATCAGCATAATATAATCTGTAAAAAAACATCATTTGTTCTAAATTAATCATCGTTATAAATGCATCCGCAGTACCAATCAATATAGCAACTATAAAAACATATCCCGAGGTCAATTCTTGTTTTCTATAAAATCCACTGATATACAAAATGCTTTCCAACACAACTATATATACCATATAACTTAGTATACCAAGAGGAGTAAAGCGGCCAAACATAAGTCCTGCTAACATCCACTTCAATAAAAACATGAGTGCCACTATACCCGGCTTTCTGTAAATAACCAGTAAAGACATAACTAAAAGGTATAACAAAACCCCGTTCAATACTCCTGTAAGCAATCCGGAAAAAGGCCCTAAAAACACATGCAGCAAATCACCAAATAAAGTCGTCGGCACAACAATACTGCCAAAAGCCACAGCCGCAAACAACGCAATAGTAATAGCGCCTTTAGCGCCAATATCAAAAATACATTTTTTTAATTGACCAATTGTTAAACAGACTAAAATAAAACAACCAAATGAAAAAGCTACAGCAAATAAACCCATACTACGTTTTTTAGCAATAGTTATGGGTACCTCCTGTATTTTTTCCTGCCCATTACCGAATACAGTCACACGTAAATTATATTCACCTTCCACAACTCTGAAATAATCTACATATAAGGGTATAATAAAAGCCTGACTTTTCTTGCCGTCTAATGATATCATCGCCGTAGACGCATCTTCTATTCCACCCATGCTCAGTTTCATTATCACTCTGACTGGCAGTACATAATCCAACAGCTGTTTCTCCAGTAGACTTATCTATCAACTCAGCTCTAAATTTCAAGATTCTTGTATCCTGCTGCGGATTACGCATCTCTAACAGCAGATGTGCTGCCGGATGATTAAAAACAGCCGCCCAATTAGTAGCACCATCCCCAGTCATTCTATTACGAAAAGATTCTAAGGCAGTGTCTTTAATATAAATAGTTCTCTCTTGGATACGATCATCTTTATTTCCCAAATTATCTACAGGCAAAGTAACAGATTGGATATACCAGTTAAATTTGGAACTGTCCAACTGTTTTTCTTGTAGGTTTATAGCATCTGCGTTTTTTTCTCCAAATTCATGAGTAAAGGTAATATTATTATTCTTTTGCCAACTCTTGCCGCTAACTTTAACAACAATGTCATGTTTTCCTTCGGTAAGTTTTTCATTAGCCCTTAAATAAAGTAAATCAAAATTCTGTCCATAATTAGCTGGTAAAGTCCAACTTCTTTTAATAATCAGCCCTTTACCTGTTTTCACTCCCTGCCAGTCATCGTCTTCATTAAAAGTCAAACCTTCCGGCAATAGAATTTCTACATTGACATCCTGAGGTTCAGGTGCATCATAGCTTTCAATATTTATATAGAATGGATTAGTTGCACTCCCCACAGTTTTATAAATATTTTTATGTTCCAAACTATAAGGATAAACGGTTTCTAAATTTATACCTTCTGCAAACGCAGTCTGCGAAAGCATAAAAACAGCTATCACAATCCAACAAAAATTCCTTTTTATCATACATATCCCTTGCAGCAAATAAGTTCCAGCAATTCTCTATCGCGCTGGTATCTGCTGCTGTCCTCTTTTGTACTTATTTCAATTATCTCATTTGTGTTGTGGCTACGAATAACTCTGACTGGAGCATGATAAGCTTTACTCAAAACAGTCTCCGTAAATACATCGTCAGGCTTTCCGTCAGCAATAACAGTACCGTCTCCCAATAAAATTATTCTACTGCAGTATTTAGCAGCCAAATTCAATTCATGAACTACCATTAAGATAGTTTTTCCCATTTCAGTTAATGATTTACTAAAGCGAAAAATCTCTTCCTGATAGACCATATCTAATCCTGTTGTAGGTTCATCTAAAAATAAAATCGGCGTTTGCTGCGCCAAAACCTTAGCCAGCAAAATCCGCTGTTTTTGCCCGCCGGAGACTTCATTTACTGGCCTCTCTGCTAATTCTCTAGTACCGGTATATTCCATACATTTTAGCGCTAATTCTTCATCGGCGATACTTTCGCCTTTCCACCACTTCATATAAGGATAACGTCCTGCAAGCACTATATCTTTACCAGTATAGCCAAACCCAACTTCTACACTTTGCTGCAAGTAAGCAACCTCACGAGCCAGTTCTTTTTCAGCAAAGCTTTCCAGATTACGACCAAAATACAAAATATCACCGCTTTGCTTTGACAGCAAACCGCGGATCGTTTTCAGCAGTGTACTTTTGCCAGCGCCATTACAACCAATAATACCTACTATCTCGCCTTTATTTATCTTGGCATTAATATTTTGCAGAACTTTTTTATTTCCATAGCCAATCGATAAATCTCTCAGTTCAATAATAGTTTCTGTCATAATAGCCTCCTGATTTTATAAAACTATTTTAAGATAAGTT
>OHRR01001129.1_pt1 | contig 10059 bp, 9 predicted proteins | sample 1578501 | NCBI WGS metagenome assembly OHRR01 (sample SAMEA3879598, study PRJEB24766) | human gut metagenome | biome: human-associated habitat; feature: feces | place: USA | collected 1985/1987
GAGCGTGCAGGTCAAGTACCCCAACCCCAAAAAGGACCATGAGGTCATGGTCTCGTTTGAGCAATTTGATCTGATTGGTATGTAACGCGCCGTAAAACGCGATACAAAATAGAAGGAGGAAACAAAATGTTCAAAAAGATTGCAGCGCTGGCAACGGCTGCTGTGCTGTGCGCCGGGCTGATGGCCGGCTGCGGCGCATCCAGCACCACGGCTGACACCAGCTACAGCGCAGAAAACCCACTGGTTCTGACGCTGGCCCATGGCCTGTCTGAGACCCACACCGTCCACATTGCCATGACCCAGTTTGCTGAGGAAGTGAACGAAAAGACCGATGGCCGCATCCAGGTCAAGATCTTCCCCAACGGCCAGCTCGGCAGCGAAAACGAGAACCTTGAGCAGCTGCAGGCCGGCGTTATCGCCATGACCAAAGTTTCTGCACCCGGTCTGGCTACCTACAACGATGCCTTCAACACCTTCGGCCTGCCCTATATCTTCAACGATACCGATGACTTCTACCATGTCATGGACTCGCAGGAGATGCAGGACTTCTTCCTCTCCACCGGTGACGACGGCTTTGTCACGCTGACCTATTACACCTCCGGCGCACGCTCCTTCTACACGAAGGATCGCGCCATCCGCACGCCCGCCGACCTGAAGGGCCTGAAGATCCGCGTGCAGGATATGAAGAGCCAGACCGACATGATGAGCTATCTGGGCGGCATTCCCGTCGCCATGTCCTACGGCGACGTTTACACCTCGCTGCAGACCGGCATCATTGACGGCACCGAGAACAACGAGACCGCCCTGACCACCGGCAAGCACGGCGAGGTCTGCAAGGTCTACTCGGTGGACCAGCACGCCATGATCCCCGACGTCCTCATCATGAGTGAGAAGGTCTGGGAGACCATCAGCCCCGAGGATCAGGAAATCATTCTGGAGGCCGCCCACGATTCCACCGATGCCCACAAGGTCATGTGGGACACCGCAGTCGAGGAGGCCGTCAAGGAGGCACAGGAGACGATGGGCGTGGAGTTCGTCTATGACGTCGACAAGGAAGCCTTCCGCGAGGCAACCCAGCCCATGATCGAAGCCTACGAGGAGCAGTATCCCGGCGTCAAGACGCTGCTGGATACCATCGAAGCCGCAAGAGGGGAGGAGTAAGCCATGAAAAACACCTTTGCTGCCATCAAATTCTGGATGGACAAAATTTTGAGCATTGCCTGCGCCGTACTGCTTACCTTTATGACGGTGCTGGTTCTGATTCAGGTTTTCTCCCGCTATATCCTCAACAGCCCCGTGGCTTTCACCGAGGAGCTTGTCCGCTACAGCCTGATCTGGACCGGCTTTATCGGCGCGGCCTACGCCTTCTCCACCCGGGAGCACATGTCCCTGACCCTCATCCGCGACAAATTCACCGGCAAGGCGCACACCGCCCTGCTGGTGGTCATCGATGGTCTGATTCTGCTGATGGCCATCTTCGTATTCACTATCGGCGGCTTTAAGCTGGCTGTCTCTGCCAGCCGCGAGTTCTCGGCCCTGCTGGGTATTCCCCGCAGCCTGGTTTACTCCATCGCCCCGGTTTCCGGCGTGTTCATCGTCCTGGCGCAGATCATCAACATCTATGAGGACATCACCGGCGAAAAAGTTGAATCCAAGGAGGGTGCAGACAAATGAGTATCACCATGACCACCGTTATCCTGTTCGCCGTATTCGGCGTGCTGCTGTTCCTCGGCGTGCCGATCTCCATCAGCATTGTGGCGTCGTCTATCGTGACCGCCATGTCCACCCTGTCCTGGGACCAGATCACCTTTATCACGATGCAGAAGATGAACTCCGGCGTGGAGAGCTTCTCTTTGCTTGCTGTGCCCCTGTTCATTCTGGCCGGCAACATCATGAACAACGGCGGTATTGCCAAGCGCCTGGTCAACTTTGCCCAGCTGTTCGTCGGCAAGATCCCCGGCTCCATGGCGCAGGCCAACATCCTGGGCAACATGCTGTTCGGCGCGCTGTCCGGCTCCTCCGTTGCTGCCGCATCCGCCATGGGCGGCTGCATCAGCCCCATTGAGGAAGAAAACGGCTACGACCCCGCCTACTCCGCCGCCGCCAACATTGCCTCCGCCCCCACCGGTCTGCTGATCCCTCCGACGTCTGCCTTCATTGTCTACTCCACCGTCGCGGGCGGTGTCTCCATCTCCACGCTGTTCATGGCCGGTTACATTCCCGGCATCCTGATGGGCCTGTGCTGCATGGTCGTTGCGTTCATCGGCGCAAAAAAGGCCGGCATGAAAGCCACCGGCATTGACCACAGCCAGAGCATTGCCAAGACCGTCTGGGACGCCGTGCCGTCTCTGCTGCTGATCGTCATTGTCATCGGCGGCATCGTCTCCGGTATCTTCACCGCCACTGAGGGCGCAGGTGTCGCGGTTCTCTACTGCCTGATTCTTTCCATCGTCTATAAGAGCATCGACTTCAAAGGTTTCCTTGGCATCCTGCTCAACTCCGCCAAAACGTCCGGCATCATCCTGTTCCTGATTTCTGCCTCCTCCGCCATGTCCTTCGTTATGGCCTACTCCGGCATCCCGGCAGCCATCTCCAACGGCCTGATGAGCCTGACTGAAAACAAGTACATCATCTTCCTGCTCATGAACATCATCCTGCTGGTCATCGGCATGTTCATGGACATCACCCCGGCCATCCTGATTTTCACCCCGATCTTCCTGCCCATCGCCACCAGCTTTGGCATGACGGAGATCCAGTTCGGCGTTATGCTGATCTTCAATATGTGCCTGGGCAACATCACCCCGCCGGTCGGCTCGGTTCTGTTCGTCGGCTGCGGTATCGGCCATGTCTCCATCGAGCAGGTCACGTCCAAGCTGATCCCCTACTTTGCGGCACTGGTTGCCGCCCTGCTGGCCGTCACCTACATCCCGGCTCTGTCTCTGGGCCTGCCCAGCCTGATGGGCCTGATTTAAATATTGGCTGATTAAAATAGTACAGCCCCCGCCAAGCTCTATGAGTTTCTGGCGGGGGCTGTGCTGTTATTTTGCCGATGTATCGTAAGCGATCCATAATCATCCGTCTGTAAAATGACTCCATTAAGTGCGATAATAGATTCTAAGAAGTCTGAGAAGTCCGAGAAGATCCGCAAGCCTTGGAAGTCTCAAATAATTAGGGAGAGGTGATACACTTTTAACCTTATGGAACATAGAAGAAACCTCCTTACTCCAGTGGCGGAATTTTCTTAAACTCTTGCGTTTCCCAGATTTCCTGCAAAGTATCCTTATGCAACGCAATCCATTCTCGGACCATAGCAAGTGCTTTCGGTGGAAGATAGACTTCCAAGACTTCACCGGTCATATAGTCTATAGCTGCAACGTCATCATTGTAAATTGCATGAATATGCGGTGGATTATGTTCACTTTACAGAAAATACATACGAATGATAATTCCATAGAATCTTGATAATACGGGCATATCGATCATCTCCGTACTGTCATCGTATCGCGATACCGTGAAAAAGGCAACGGTGTAAATCCTGTTTGCCAAACTATCGACCTATTTCCTCCAACAACTCGAGCGCCACATCCCTGCTGCAAATACGCATCAGACCGTCATCTTCTTTATCGCGTGATAGTAGGTTGGTACTGCCGTACCACACAATCTCCTGATCAATAACTGCAAAATGGGTGTGCAGGTCGGGTTGTGGCACAACGTAAATCCCCGCCGCCGTCAGCGCAGTTTGCAGCGCTTTGGTTGGCTCTACGCGAGTCTGGGGGTAACTCTCGGCAGGTTGCGTTATGACAGTCGTAATCACCCCGGCAGTCTGCTGCTCCTCTACCAGCGCAATCAATCGCCGGACTTTGTTTTTGTTCAATCCGGGACTTGCAATATAGATGCTCTTGCGTGCCTGCATCAAGTCTTTTTCATAAACAGGCAGATAGCTTTCGCTGTCAAAAATTGCGTTGACAGTCTGCTTTTCCTCGTTAGGAGCAGCAAGAATTTCATATCCTATACGCCTATAGGTGCGCAATCGCTTGTAATACATGGACTCCAGCACACGAATATGCGCATCTACATAGTCATAGATGATAACGTCTCGCTTACCCTCGTAATCGCGGTGTAAACGACCCGCATATTGCTCCACGTTGCCTTGCCACGAAATGGGCATCGTCAACATCATCGTGTCCAGCCGTGGAAAGTTGAATCCCTCGCCAATGTACTGCCCGATGGCCACCAGCACAACACTTTCGTTTGGAGGAACTGCCCGCATTTCGGCGCGCAGATCTTCTTTTTGTCTGGCGCTGCTGCCGCCCTGCAAAAGAAAAGTATGGTTGGCTTTAGGTTTCAGTTGCGCGTACAAAAACGCCGCGTGTTCTTTCTCTTTGGTCAGCACCAAGGGGGTGCGGCCGGCTTGCAGACAGGAAACCACATCGGTCAGAATCAGCTCATTGCGTACCGTGCTATCCACCACGACACGGCGGGCTTGATTGTAGCTGAGTTTGTTTGCGTTCTGCGCCGCCGCGCGGTCTTTGGCGGTGTAGCGGTAGCGGATGGGACCGAGCTGCATAAAGATTTTTTGCTCCTGCCCGTCGTCGCGCTTGGGGGTAGCGGTCAAACCGTAGACGTATTTTGCGCTGACGGCGTTCAGCACATCTTCAGCAATAGCAGCCCCGGCGTGGTGACACTCGTCCATGATGACCATGCCGTAATTCTTGATAAGCGGGTTCACGTCGTCGCCCTGCCCAAGAGACGTGATCATGGCAACATCCAATATCCCGCCCAGCGTATTGCGTCCGCCGGACAGCGTGCCGATGACGCTTTTACGCTTTTTGCGCCGCCCTTTTGGGGTGATGTACTCTGGCAGATCTTCGTCGATTTGCAGGAACTTTTCAAAATCTTCCACCCAGTTTTTCATAATCTCGGAGTTGTGAACCAAAACCAACGTGTTGACCTTGCGCTGTGCTATCAGATACGCACCAACAGCGGTCTTACCAAAGGCAGTTGCGGCGCAGAGCACGCCGGTATCATGTTCCAATATTTTCGCGGCGGCGTCTGCCTGCTGCGGGTACAGGGTGCCTTTGAAATCCGCCTTGATTTCACGACCTGTTTGGCGTTCGTCACTTACTGTGTAGGGAATTCCAACAGAGTCCAGCTGCGCGGTCAACTTTTCCGCACAGCCGCGCGGCAGATGGATATAATTCCCGACATCCTCTCCGCAAAAAACGATGCGCGGAATATTTCGGGTGGAAAATCCCAGCGCTTTCTTTTTGTAAAACTCTGGATTGCTGTATGCCGCCAGCCGCCGTAACGCATTTTGCAGACGAGGCTTCAAGCCTGCGGTGTCAATGTAAATGCCGTTGGCAAGTGTTATAGAAAGCGGCTGTCCGGCATCCTCCGAATGGAAAGCCTGAGATGATTTTTTCCACGGCTTTTCAGTATCTTCTATTTTAGAAAGTGTACCTAATTCACCATCCGCACTCCATAGTGCTGTTTTTCTCTCTATAAATTCCTTGCTGATCCGCTGTACGGATTTCAGATATTCCCACTGATCGGGATAGGCGTTCCGGCTTTCATCCACAAATGCACTATTGCCCTGCCGAAGCGCCTGCCCCTGCAGTGGCAGCGCAATCAGGTTGCCAAGACCACCCTCGGGCAAATGCTCCTGTGCAGGCAGCATACGGTCATAGGTTTTGAAGTCTTTTAAATTGACGGATTCCGCGCCCTTAGTAAGCAGCGCTGATCCGAATCTGCGCGCCAGCTCGGCGGGAATCGGTGCATCAAAAAACAGCCAGACATGTGCGCCGCTGCCGGAACGGGAACGTTCCACGTAGCAAGGCACACTGTTCTGGCTGCAAATTTGGCGCAAAGCATCCACATCCTCCTGCCACACCGTGCCGGGGGATGCTTTGTGGTCATCAAAATCAAAAACGAGGAACCGGCAGGTGTCATCCGGCAGCAGAGGATAGATGCCGATCACGTCGCTGCCATCGGATTTTTCTCCGGTCAGATGCGCCATCAATGCGCGCTGATTCAGCGGCGCCCAGCTGCGATTGGGGCAGGACGCACACTTGACCTTTTGACGGTCTGCTTTTGGGCAGACACCGTATCGCCACAGATTTTCACAAACAGGAAAATACCCGGCTTTTCCGTTTTTCATCACCGCACGTTTGGCGTAGACGTCACTGCGCCCGTGGAATAAGGAATAGAAGAAACGGGCATGGGTTGGGCTGATGACCACAGAAATCGGAGCAATTATACTTTGACTACTGGGAGCATCCGGAGCATCAAAGGAAATATTGTGGGCTGAGAGAAGACTTTCCAGATAGGCAATGCGTTTTTTTAAGATGTAGATTTCTGTGGCGTCATTCATGTACAGCCCTCCAAACGTATCCTAGGTGTGCAGATAATATTTGTATATTTTTATCTTATACAAAAAGCAAGGCTTGCGCAAGATATATTTAGAAGAAGTTTAGCTGAGTTGAGCATCGCTCAAGAGTCGTAGTTCAACATCGCAAAAAACGACCCTCAATAGAGATGAAAAAATCGAACGGCGCGCCCAAAAATACAAACGGTAATACGGCGATTTTAGTGGTGCAAAATATAAAGTGGCGCAGTTGAAAATAGGCATTCAGTCGGAGAACTACGACGCGGCACGCAATATGATGATATACTGCGATTTTTTGTTGGTTCTGCACCATTTTAGCGCACCTGTCACAAACACTATAAAACAATGTGTCAACGATAAAAACTGACCACCGGCAGCAAAAATCACTGCTAGTGGTCAGTTGGTGGTCAATCTTCGAAATTCATATTTTCTAATTGTACAGGCTGATTCTGCCCGGCGTAAATCACGTCTGTGATATGAACACAGAGATTTGATTCATCTATCCAGAAGTAAATATAATAGTTTTTGCTTACCAAGCGGTGAATGCCCAGACTGCGCCATGGTTCTTCCGGTGTAAGATGAACACGGTGAGGGAACATATCCAATGAATTGAGGGCCTTTTGCAATGTTCGCAGCAATTTTACCGCAGCTTGTGGTTCCGTCAAGTCAACCGCAATATAGTGGCTGATTTCGCGCAGAGATTGCTCTGCACGTACAGTGACTTTGACCTTATACTGCTTTTCCATTCTGAATCTCACCAATTAAACGGTCAAATACTTCATCGGAAGGTGCCGCTTGATTCTGCTTGGCCTGAGCATAACCGGCAGACATTCGTGCATTGAATTCAGCATCGTTCATTTCACTTCGGGATTTGGGCCGCGCTGCAGGAACGGAGGGACGAAACGGCAGTCCGTTCCAAAGGACAATTTGCCTATAGAAGATATTGATTGCAGTGGAAACGGGAATTCCTAAATCGGAGAGGATGGTTTCAGCCTGTTCTTTGACTTCCGGCTCAACCCGCGCAGTAACATTAGAAGTTTTAGTTGCCATGCAAAGCACCACCTTTCTAAGTTTCAGTATAGCACATTGTATTACATATTGCAATACAAATGCGTGGCGGCTTGGCTTTATTTGCTGCCCAGAGAAATCGGCTGTTTTTTGTGGAAAAATATCCCGGAACCGTGGGTTACAGCGCTTCAAAACGGATTTGCAGCAAATCCGCAGGGCCTTCGCCGTGGTAGGTCAGATAGAGCGCCGCTGTGCCGGACAGCGTGTAGTAGAGGTAATAGCGGTCGTCCTTGCCCTGCACCACATCGGGCGCGTACAAATCAGTAACACCGGGGCGGGTGTGGGGGTCCTGTTCGGCGGAGTACATAACGCCCTCATATCGCCAGTCGCTCAGATCGTCCAGCGGGGCAGACCAGCCGACATAGTCGCCTTTAGAGCAGTAGCGGACGCCGCCCTCGGTATCGTGGGAGCCGAACAGATAGATACGGTCCCCAAAGATATGCGGCTCGCCGTCGGGGGTGTACTCCCACAGGGGGAGAAACGGGTTCATCGCTTGTTTTTTATGGGGATTTTTCCTTACTTGTAACAAAGCTGCAGCCTGGGGCTTATCAATCGGCGGCGTAGCTGCCCAGGAAGGCAAGGCTCGGCTTCGGGTGGCGGGTCTGGCCGTTGGCACGATCGACGGCAATCAGACCGAACGTCATCGAAAAGCCCTTCTGCCACTCAAAGTTGTCAAGCAGGCTCCAATGCAGATAGCCCTTGATGGGCAGGCCCTCGGCAAGGCAATCCTGCACACCGGCCAGCGCCTGGCGGATAAACTCCACGCGGCGGGTATCGTCGCCGGTGCCGATGCCGTTCTCGGTAATCAGCAAATCACCGTGGAAATCCTTGGCCACGGCGCGCAGCACGTTGGCCAGCGCCTGCGGGTAAAACTCGTAGCCCATCTGGGTAAGCTCCGCGCCCTCCGGCATAGGCAGCTGGCCATCGGGGCCAATGCGGGTGCGTGTGTAGTTCTGCACGCCCAGAAAATCATCGTTCTGGATGTAGGGCAGATAGTGGGTAAATTCCTCGGCCCACTCCTTGGCGGCCAGTGCCTCACAGCCCGGCTCCGGCTGTAAATCGTGCAGGCTCAGGGTCAGACCGACCTTCAATTCGGGGCAAATCGCCTTGATGGCATCCCGCGCCGCGGCGTGGGCGCGCATAATGAGCAAATCGCCCTCCGGCGTGCGCTGCGTCTGGAAGGTCTGCGGGTTCTCGGTGCCGAAAAGCGCCAGTGATTCCGCGGCGGCTGCCTTGCGGTTTTCCAGCATCTTCTGCAAATTCATACCCATCTGCACGCTGCTTTCGGGCTGCCCGGCGGCAGCTCTGGCCGCGGCGGCCTTCTGCATCTGCATCATGTAGCGCTTCGAGATGGCAGCAATCTGCAGGCCCATATTGGCCTCGTTGATGGTGCAGATATAGTGCAGCTCATCGCCGAGAGCCTCCACAACCTTGACGGCATAGCGCTTGAAATAGTCAACCGTGCTCTCGGCCTCCCAGCCGCCGCGCTCAATCAGCCATTTGGGGCTGGAAAAATGGTGCAGCGTCACCACCGGCTCAACACCGTGCTCGCGGCAGCAGCGGATCACCTTGCGGTAATGCTCCAGCTCGGACTCGTCAAAGCAGCCCTCCTGCGGCTCCACGCGCGCCCACTCGATAGAAAAACGGTAGGCATTCAGCCCGGCCCCGGCCAGCAGAGCAATGTCCTCCTCATAGCGGTGGTAGTGGTCTACGGCATCGTTGCTCGGCTCGGCAAAGCTGGAATGTTCCATCTGCTCCTGTGCCCACAGGTCGCTGTAGCGGTTGTTGCCCTCCACCTGATGCGCCGCCGTGGACGCACCCAGTAAAAACTCCTTGGGAAATTTCATAGTGTTGTCTCCTTGCGTTTGTGTTACATCCATCATAAAGTGCGGAAATGCAAAGAAAATAATATGGCGTTTGTTTGGTCTGTCAGCAGAGCTGGTTGAGCTTTGTCAATAGCTGTGCAAACAGTGCCTCGCCGCCCGGCATCATGCCTTTCAAGTCGTTGAAGCTCTTGCCGGCAAGGAATGCGGCGGCAGGACCGTCCAGCATACCCGGCAGGGCAGCGGAAAGCACCGCCTTGGCGTCGGCGTCCGCCAGCATGGTGCGCAGCGGTGTGTCCATCGTAAAGCGCTGCGGGGTTAAATCGGTTTCAGTGGCGTAGGAATACCGATAGCTGCCGCTGCCCAGCGTGATGGAGCCTTCCTGCTCCGGCAGGAAAAGCTGTGCGGTGGTGTTGGCGGGGATTTCCACCTCCACGGTGATGAGATGGTTCAGGCACTGCCACGCAAGGCGCACCCTGCCGTAGGGGGTGGTGCGCAGGGCACAAGCCTGCGTGATGCCCTGAATCAGCTGCGGCTGCAGCGTAATGGCGCGGTAGCCCGGTTCAGCCGGGCGGATACCGACCAGCTGCTCCAGCAGCCAGTCACCCACAGCGCCAAAGGCATAGTGGTTAAAGCTGTTCATGCCGCTTTCGTCAAAGCTGCCGTCGGGGCGAACGCTGTCCCAGCGCTCCCACATGGTAGTTGCGCCGCAGCGCACCTCATACAGCCAACCGGGGAAATCCTCGTTCAGCAGCAGTTTTCCGGCAAGGTCATTGCGGCCGA
>OHRR01001133.1_pt1 | contig 9997 bp, 11 predicted proteins | sample 1578501 | NCBI WGS metagenome assembly OHRR01 (sample SAMEA3879598, study PRJEB24766) | human gut metagenome | biome: human-associated habitat; feature: feces | place: USA | collected 1985/1987
TCAAAAAATGTTAGTAGAAAAAAATCTATCTATTGTTCAGATAGTTATCAATAAGTTTATGCGTAACATTCAAGGAGATAATATCACTCCTGATTATAGCAAAGAAGATGCAATTCAGGATGGTTATTTGGCACTTTGCAAGGCAGCATTTACTTTTGATTATGGAAAAAATATTCCGTTTGAAGGATATGCAACTACTGTTGTACATAATTATGTTTATTCTCAGATGCAGAAGTATTTCAAAAAGAAAGAAAGTTCTTTAGATGATATTTTAAATGCTTTTGTTAGAGAAGAATGTGATGAATTATTCTGCTGTGAAACTAAAGAATTTCTTGCAACTGTTAATCGCCTAATCAACGAAAGAGAACATACTTACAATGCTAAAGTTCCTCATGCATATGATGTATTTAAAATGAGAACTGTACATGGATTAAAAAATAAAGATATTGCTCAAATACTGAACATAAGCGTATCTGATGTGTCATATAAATATACTCTTGCTAAATCAGACATCAGACGCTATGCTTCGATAGCAAATATTGCTTGCTAATATTTTACAGGGTACCAAATGGTACCCTGTTTTTTTTTATATATAAATCGAAAAAACACTTGAAAACGAAAAGATAATGTGATAGTATATAGGTGTTGACAATGTACAGTCGTTTCCTTTGGATAGGTTAGAATTCGTCAATCTGTAAAACGATTAGATTGCAGAAAAGGATAATACTCAAAGGTAGTATGTACCGCTGCAATATTGCCGGTCGCAGTCCGCATATAGAAAATATGAGGGACGCTGTGATAATTAGTATCTGATTATTAATCAGATCGTGAGACACATACTGATTTATGTGTCGCCCCCTTGTTTGAGATTTTTTAAAATCAAGAAAACGAGGAAGTACCTGAAGGGATAGCTGTATCCGGATGTAGGTGCGCGAAAAACAAAAAACAGACCTAAACTATTATGAAAGGTATGCGTAGGCATACCTTTTTTTATTGGTCTAGCAAATGAAGCCACATAGCTTAAATGCTGTGTGGCTTTTTTTATATATAATAAACCCAACCTTTTATAAGGTTAAAAGACGGCAGTAATGTCGCCGAGAAAAGAGTATATTGCCGGTGGGAAAACCCGTAATCTTCACAACCGGTGGAAAAGGAGAAAACTATGTTAAACGAAATGAATTTCACTAACTTTGCTGATTTTATTGATCAGCTCAATGAAGTGTCTGATGTTACTGAGTGGGTACGCACCAACCTTGATAACATCAAGCTGGAAAAACTCGATAATAATAACCCGTTTCCAAATTTTGGCGGTGATGCCTACGGAATTGGTATACTATTGATGACGAACCTACAATACCGCTCAGAAGTACATCAATCAACACATTGATTACTCGTGCTGATGTATCCGGTAAGGGTATACAGCGAGTATTCGATGAAAGAAATGACCTCTTTTGTGAGCATCTCAATGCATATTATGCATTGAAACCAAAAAAGAGAAAGGATTGTCTTGCTTTGATACAGGACGGCAAACTATCAGCATTACACAGCGGAAGTTACGCCATTATCCCGCTTAAAGGGATTTTTGAAGCCATTGAGAATTATTTTGAGGACTCTTTCTCAAAATACACGCTTCGGTCTGCCTACTGGTCATGGGGATATTCTGAGGTTGATTACTCTATACAAGATAAATACTTTGAGGATGTATATAATAAACTTTCGTCAAAGTATTTTGAAGGCAGTAGTAAAATAAGACTTCGTTGCATTAGTAGCGATGTGGCAGAAGCAGCCGTGCGAATGTACCCGTATCTTATTGTCAATGATGATAAATTTATTCCGCTTGCAGGCACAACTGCAACAAGGCATTATGGGGAAGCCAATCTATCTGATGTTATCAATAATATCAAAAAGACTTTCATCAGTTTTGAAGCGTCTTGCAGATCCTTTGCAGGTCTTAAAGACATCAAAATAAATAATGCGAAAAACTGTATGATTAAAGCGTTTACTGCATTAAGAATACCGCAGAAATATGCAATTCCGGTGACGGAACCCTATAACAATACTCTTTCAAACGCATTGGATATTTATATCGCAATGTGCGACTGCCTTGAATATATGAAAAAGGCGGAAATTGATAAGGAGTCAGTTATGAGGTATGAAGAGATTCTTTCAAAGCTGGTAACATATAATGTTTCCAAATGGAAGGATATGGACATTCCGGGTAATGTTGCGTGGGTTGCGTAATTATTAAGGAGGATTAAAAATGGAAAAGAATATTGAAAGTAAGAAAGACAAGCTTGAAAAAATTCTGAATTGTTATGGCATTACTTGGGGAGAGTTATCAGAACTTAACGTATCCCAGATTAACGCCATAGAAACGGATTATTACAACAGATATGGAGAAAACATTTCTATAATGTTTAATTTTAAACAACTCCATAATGTTTGATTTTTAATCAGCAGAATTCAGAAGAAGAAACGATGTGCGTAACTATTTTAAAGTAGTTACGCACTACTTTTTAAGGAGAAAAATAATATGACATGGTTAGACTATGCACGCAAAAATAATATAGAACCGTGTGTCAAAGATAAAGACGGTCGTATTGTAGCATGGTGCGTTGGCTATAGTGACAATGAATTAAAAAGTCTTTTAAAGCGGCATCCCGGATGGTATGTCAGTGGTGCTAAATTTGAATAATCCAAAAATATAGGAGGAAAAACAAATGATTGATAAAAACTATATTCCTAAACTTTATAAAAGTACAGCAAATATGACTGTTAAAGAATGGGAAAATGAGAGAAGAAACTCTATTGGTGGTTCTGATATGGCAGTCCTTCTTGGACTTAACCATTTTGGTCGAACTAAAAGAGAGTTGTTTTATGATAAAACCGGTGTTGAGCCAATTGTGTCGGATGAAGATGGGTACAAAAGTATCATTTTCAACTCAGGACATTTTCTTGAGGAAATGGTAGCTGATATATTTTCATACAGGACAGGTCTTGAAGCGTATGAAATCAAAGCCATGTTTGAGCATCCGCATCATCCTCATATCAGAGGCAATATTGACAGGTTTTATCGCAGAAAAGGTGAAAAAGATCCTATAGGTTTCTTGGAATGCAAAACGACATCTGAATACAACCGTAATTGGACCGGAGATAAAATTCCTACTGATTATGTTGTACAGATATCTACATATCTTTCCATTCTCAATATGGATAAGTGCAAAATATCGTGCTTATTTATACCTGAAACTCTGAGAGTCGTTGCAGGAATTTTGTATCAGATGAAGAATGTTTTTGGAAAGTTGTCCGAAAACACTCTGGATGATATAAAGTCACAGCTGTACGACAATACAGACAGCAAAATGGAAATTTATATTCCAATGGTTCTTTCTGCTATGGGTGGTGAATTTCTTGTTCCCGAAAAACTGAGGAAGGAAACCTCTGAAGCTATCGGTGATAAGTTGATTATCAAAGACTTCGAGCGTGATGAGTCACTTGAGGAAGATATTCTCCGTGCGGCAGATGATTTCTGGTACAACAATGTTGAAAAAGGTGTGCCACCTACACTTGACGGTGAGGACGGCGAGTCAGCGATAGCTACGCTTAATAAATACACACCTCAGAAGAAACTTGTAACACCAAAAATGTTGTCTTTATCTTTGATTGATACAATCCACCAAATGGATGAACTCAAAGCTAAGAAAACAGCACTTAACTCATCGGTTAAAGCAATTGATAAAGAAATTGAGAAGTTATCTGTGCCATTCGTTGAGGCTCTTGCAGGAGCGGATATAGGTACAGTAGGATTTGATCCCGAAGAACAATATGAAATTGCATATAAAACAGGAAATCCTTCTTTCTCAGTTCCGAAAAAGAATCTTGAGAAACTTAAAAATTCTTATCCCGATGCATATGCAGATTGCATTGAGGAGAGACAGTCCAAGCCTAAGCTTGCAATTAAGGCTGTAAAGGCATAAGGAGAAAAAATGATTGAAGTAAAAATTACCTATGAAGTTTTCTCCAAAGATGGTTTTTCAATCTGTTCATGTGCAGTTGTTAGCGGAGCAGAAGAAATTCCAGACTTTGTAGGAAACAAAAACAGTATAAAAATCAAAGGTAATTTTCCTGTATCTAAAAATGTCAATCTAAAAGTTGACGGAAGATGGGAAAAATACAAGACTGGTGAGTTTACACTTATCGTTGATACCTTTGAAGAGACTATACCAAAGACAATTGATGGCATTATAGGCTACCTGAGTAGCTGTGTTAGTGGCATCGGTGAAAGGACTGCAAAAAAAATCGTAAGAAAATTTGGTTTGCAGACGATTGATGTATTGGAAAATACCCCCGAAATGATTTTATCAGTTCGGGGAATCTCCAAGAAAAAGCTAACCGACATAGTTGACAGCTATCAAAAGACAAGAGCAGCGTCATCGTTAATCTCATATCTTGCACCATTTGGAATCTCACTAAATCAATGTATGAAAATACATGAAGCATTTGGTAGTGAAAGCCTTAATACAGTACTGCACAATCCGTTTAAATTATGCAGTATTGACGGCTTGAATTTCCGTATTGCAGATAAGATTGCTAAATCTGTAAATTTGAATGCGGAAGATCCTTTGCGTGTAAGAGAAGGCTTACTATATATTCTATCGGAAGCATCACACGATGAGGGACATATGTGCTTGCGTCAAGATATATTGGTTGTTAGGGCATATTTTCTGCTGAATGGAGCGTCTCGTAAAGACTATAACGACTATGTTAAGAGCAGTAAAAATTCGGGACAAATTATACCGCTGAAAGATTACCTTGAAAGCATGAATATTTCAGAAACGGTATCTGAAAAACGCTGTAAATCTGAACTGTGCGAACTTGTTAAGCTGAAAAAAATCAAAGGCGAGAACAAATTTGCTTATCTTGATTATAATTATGACCGAGAAAAGTATATAGCCAAAGATATAGTTACAAGACTGAAACTTAATAAAAGCGTTACAGTTAATGAAAAGCAGTTTACCAATGAAATAGACCGACTTGAGAAAAAAAGCGGAATTAAGTTGGCAACACTTCAGAAAGATGCTGTGAAAACTGCTCTATCTGAGAAGATAAGTATTATCACAGGTGGTCCGGGAACAGGAAAAACCACAGTACTAAAGTTTATTTTGTCTGCGGCATACGATTTGTTTGGAGTTAATCCGGATGAGGTTACCTTGCTTGCTCCGACCGGCAGAGCGGCGTCAAGAATGTCTGAGTCTGTTGGAAACGGTTATACTGCATCCACTATCCATTCTAAACTTCAACTGGCATCTGAACAAGAAGATAATCCTGCATCAGATCCAATTGACAGTAAAATCGTGGTTGTTGATGAGTTGTCTATGTGTGATTCATATATTTTTTATATGCTAATGAAATACACATCTTACTCATCTAAGATTATCCTTATCGGAGATGCTGAACAGTTACCCTCTGTTGCTGCCGGAAATGTGCTTTTCGAACTGTTGAAATCAAAAGCGGTACCGGTAGTAAGGCTTTCAGCCGTGTATCGTCAAGGACAGCAGTCCTTGATTGTAACTAACTGTGAACTGATTAAGCATAATTCATCTGAACTGAGATATGGTGAAGATTTTTCTTTTATTCCAACAGGCAATCAAGTAGACACAGCAAATACGATTATAAGTATTTACCAAAGTGCTTTGACAGTTGGAGGACAGACACTTGATGATATTCAGGTGCTTTGTCCATTTAAGAAGAAAGGACACGAAGCCGGTGCTTATGAACTCAATAAGTTGTTGCAAGCTTCTGTTAATCCACCATCCGCATCAAAAAGGGAAGTCAAAAGAGGTTCTACTGTTTTAAGAGTGGGAGATAAGGTTATGCAGATTAAAAATAACTATGATATTTCCTACAGAACAAAGAACGGCGACATTGGCAACGGTGTGTACAACGGAGATTGTGGATATATAACAGATATAACGGCTGATTATATTACTATCTTATTTGATGATTCAAAGTATGTTAACTGTGATATATCAAATATAGATGAGATAGATCTTGCGTATGCGATTTCCATTCACAAGTCGCAGGGAAGCCAATATAAAACAGTTATTATACCTATGCTTATGGACTATAAGATAATGCTCAAGCGAAATTTGCTTTATACAGCAATTAGCAGAGCGAAAGAAAATGTGATTATTGTCGGACAAAGTAGAGCCATAGCTTATGCTGTACATAGTAACAGCATAAGTAAGCGAAATACTTTGCTTGCAGAACAAATAAACAAATATAAAGGAGAATAATTATGGACTTTGATTTTGATTACGATCATTATGGCGTAGATTATGATTATTATTATGACGGACAAAATGAAGTACAGTATTTTAACCCTGTAATTAAAACAGAGAACGATATTGTAATGTTTGATCCGGATATTAATGTTGATTATTATCCATCACCTTTAATGGCACACGCTTGGTGGAATAATGATGATGTCGGCTATGTAGTGAATTCCTTGTATCATACTCCGAGTAAAATTGCTTGGGTAGGCGATTTTACTGACTCAGAGGAAACTAAAGAGATTACAGATACAGATGACATTTATGAACTTGCTTTTTGGGAAGATGAAAAACCTGAAATAAAGGCTATTGAGGAAAGTAAATTATTACTCAGTGGTAAATTTTTAGTTAACCACACTAAGAAAGTGTATCTTGACTGTGATGCTTACCAAAAACGAAGTATTGATAAAAACGGTAGATGTATTCATCCACTACCTATACTTACGGCTATAGGAAGTAATGAATTGTTTCATGGAGATTATCAAGGTATTAACGCTGATGTTGTAGGTAACTGGTGTTGGGACACAATATCAGTAGAAGACAGTATTCCTGTTGGATATAAACCAGTAGAATATACATTTCAAAATTAATAAAAAGGAGACCTATATAATGAAATTTATAATTAACAATGTATCTTATGACACAAATAACTATCTTACTTCATTTGTTGATGAAAACACCGGCGAGGTGCATCCGGAAAATAAGGTGTTAAACCGTAGTGTACGACTGTTATGGTTTCGTTCTGTTTATCCGCAGGCGAGAATTATTAAAGAAACAGTTAATTCCGGCATGACAATTGATGTACTTAAAGCAATGCCTGAGTATAATGCCAATATTCCTGATGATGTCTTTAAGTATTATGAAAGATTAGCATCAAGAGGATGTTGTACAGCGATTGCCAAAGCAAGCATATATCTTGATTCTTATGCTAAAGAACCTGCTGTAGTTGATTATGCGGTACGATATGCTGAAAAAGGCTTTTCGTACAACAATGAAGCCGCACTTAATGCCGCTGCTGACCGTGCAATATGTTCTTTGGGCTTTATCGTACCTGAGGAAATAACGGTCGGTAATATGCAGACTGTTATTCCTGAAGGTGATGCTGATACACCAAAACAGGAAAGTGTAGGTTCTGTAATCAATCAGATTGCTCAGAAGGTGGATAAGGCTGATTACACATCAATTGATGTTGAACAGCTTGTTGATGACTCATCAGATAATGATAAATCACAACCTATATCTACACCAAAAGCACCAAAAGAAAATATTCAGAGCAATGTGGCTGTATATGATATTGCTACCCCTGTTGATGAAATAATTAACAGTATGTCTGAGGAAGATGCACGAGCTTACATAATTCCAACCGGAAAGTACGCTAATCGTACTGTAGGTGAGGTGTATGAAGAGACAAAAGACAAAGACGGTCATTCTCCGACTATTGGTTGGTTTGCAGAAAAGTACAGCGGTAAAAACAATATTTTAAAGGCTGCTTGTATAATCGTAAACAGATAAAAAAGTATTCTCCCGATAACGAAGGTTGTTGGGAGAATAGACCGAATCATAAAAGAGGGTGTACATATGTTACTTAGTGATGTTGCTGAATTGTATGATCTGCTTGTTGAATACAAAGGTTGTACGGCAGATTATATGGTATCATTGACAAAAGGCAATTGGACAATTGCAGAAGGTGGTTACGGACGAATGTGGGAACTATATTATGAGGCTGAAAAAAAGCCCACAGCCTATGCTGAAAATGGTGTAATTATAGTTGACCACGCTCAGAATACCGTAACAAAAAAAGAAATTGAAAAGATAATTAAATCTGTACTTGATTATCTTAAATAAAATTAGAAAGGTGAAATTATGAGTTACAAAGAAAAATTTATTGAAATCTACAATGCAAAAATCAAAAGACAGGGAGCAAAGGAATTGCTCGCTTGGCTTGAAAAAACAGACTTTTTTACTGCACCGGCAAGTACAAAATATCACGGTTCTATTGAAGAAGGTCTTGTGATGCATTCACTTAATGTTTATGAAATGTTTCACGAAGAGGTCCTTAACAGAGCAAAAAGGTATTCAGGTGTTGATACCCTTGACGATGCGGAAGAAGAAAAAGTTGCAATTTGTGCATTGCTACACGATCTTTGCAAAGTGAATTTCTATCAGAAGGCATACCGCAATCAAAAGGACAACGACGGTAATTGGCATAAAGTTGCCTATTATACCATTGATAATCAGTTTTGCTACGGACACGGCGAAAAATCTGTATGGCTTATTCAGCGTTTTATGAAGCTTACAACTGAGGAATCCGTAATCATCCGTTGGCATATGGGCGGTTTTGATGATTCAGTAAAAGGCGGCAGTTATGATTTGAACGGTGCTTGGACAAAGTATCCTCTAGGGATGTTACTGCACACCGCAGATCTAAAAGCTAATTATCTTATGGATTAATTGTTAATTTTCAGTACAGGGCATCACATTTAATGCCCTGTACAATAACAAAGAAAGGAGGACAAAAATATGTCCTATGATTTTCCGTTTACTCTTCGTGATGTTGCCGAACTGTGCGGCATTCCTACCTCAACAACAAAGGATAATGAGTATGTCACTTGTCCTTTTTGTGGCAAAAAAAAGAAGATGAATTTGAAATATTCAACAGGGCAATATAATTGTCCTGCTTGTAGAACCGGTGGACATATGCTTTCATTATATGCAAAGCTCAATGGTATGGAATATGCCAAAAATTCAGAAATCGCATCTGCAATTAAAGAACGATTAGGTATTGACAATAGTACATACTTTGCACCAAAAAGCACTTCTACTTATTCATCAGATGTAAAAGTAAATAATGATATTGATTTTGAATCTATGAAACATAAGGATAGTGTCTTTCGTGCTTTTCTTGATAAATTGAGTCTTGCTCAGATGCATAAAGATAAACTGCTTAACCGAGGTTTTAATTTAAAGGATATTGATAAATGGTTGTTCAAATCCGTTCCTCTTTTTGGATATAAAGGAATTTGTGAAAGACTAATATCTGAGGGTTATAATCTTGAAGGAGTTCCGGGATTTTATCTTGATGCCAATCGGTGGACCGTCAACATTAATTCAAATACTACGGGTATAATTGTACCTGCACATAATATTTTTGGTTACATAGATAGTTTGCAAATCAGACTTGACAGACCTTTCGGTAAACAAAAATATGCAACGGCATTTTTTGTGAAAGGTTGTCGCAGAAATGACACACTTGTGATTACCGAGGGAGCGTTCAAGGCTTTAATATCATCAAAGGTGTTCGGCTATTCGGTGCTTGGTATTGCCGGTGTCAACAATCAAAAGGATATTATCAGAATAATTCCAAAAATTAAGCGTATAGGCTACACTAAGATAGTAGAAGCCTTTGACGCGGATTTTTGTACTAATGATAATGTCAAAAAAGCAAAGGATAGTCTGAAAGAGCTTATGATTGAAAACGGCTTTGCTTATGAATCCTACGAGTGGGATATAAGTAAAGGTAAAGGTCTTGATGACTATGCTTTATACATATTAAATAACACTCAGCATATTTAGAGTGAATCAGAAGCAGGGTACCAAATGGTACCCTGCTTTTTTTATATATATAAATCGAAAAAACACTTGAAAACGAAGAGGTAATATGATAA
>OHRR01001139.1_pt1 | contig 9973 bp, 7 predicted proteins | sample 1578501 | NCBI WGS metagenome assembly OHRR01 (sample SAMEA3879598, study PRJEB24766) | human gut metagenome | biome: human-associated habitat; feature: feces | place: USA | collected 1985/1987
TTTTCTTTGAGCAGCATCATATCATAACTATTTACAAAATGCAAGAAATATTTTTACGTAATCTCAGTCGCATGTTATACTTATGTTACTGTTCACACACCACTATCCCGAGGCATACAAACCAAAATTCCATTGCCACAGGCAATCTGGAATAAATTTGGGCTACGTTACTGAGAATGGAGTGAACAGTAACATACTTATTATATTAAAGCCGAAACTTTTTCAAATAATTCGGTCTCAGGAGGTTTTTCATGAAAGCATACGAACGCCTATTATCTTATGTAAAAGTATTCACTCCAAGCAGTGAAGAAACCGGTACTTCCCCATCCACACAGTATCAGTTTGACCTTGCCAGACTGCTGGTTCAGGAATTAAAAGAACTGGGTGTGAAAGATGCCGATGTAGATGAACATTGCTATGTCTATGGACATATTCCGGCAACCAGAGGATATGAATCCCGCCAAAAGCTGGGCTTTATTGCTCACATGGATACAGTATCTGATTTCTGCGATCATCTGGTTACTCCGGTTATCACTCCGAATTATGACGGCAAAGACCTTGCACTTGGAACCAGCGGCAGAGTTCTCTCCCCGAAAATGTTCCCTCATCTCTCCACATTAAAAGGCAGAACTCTCATTACTTCCGATGGAACCACCATCCTCGGTGCAGATGACAAAGCCGGAATTGCCGAGATTATGACAATAATTGAACACCTCAATGACAATACTATTCCGCATGGTCCTCTCTGCATTGCATTTACCCCTGACGAAGAAATAGGAATGGGACCAGCCCATTTTGATATAAAAAAATTTGGAGCTGATTTTGCTTATACACTTGATGGTGATACAGAAGGTGAAATCCAGTATGAAAACTTTAATGCTGCCAAAGCAGTAGTAGAATTTACCGGTGTAAACGTACATCCAGGTTCTTCTAAGAATACAATGGTCAACGCAGCACTTGTTGCCATGGAATTCAATTCCATGCTCCCTTCCGCTGACACACCAAGAGATACGGAAGACTATGAAGGATTTTTCCATCTCTATTCCATAAAGGGAGATGTCTCACACGCTACTCTCGAATATATCATTCGTGACCACGATGCAGCTTCTTTTGATATCCGTAAGAAAACCATAGAACATATCACTAAAATTTTAAATGAAAAATGGGGAAAGGGAACTGTCTCACTTACCATCACAGAACAGTACCGAAATATGAAAGAAATTATCGACACCTGCATGGAACTAATCGAGCATGCAACTGTAGCATGCAAGGAATGCAATATCCCGCCGCTTATCACCCCGATCCGCGGAGGCACAGACGGCGCCCAGTTAAGCTTTATGGGTCTCCCATGCCCGAATCTCGGAACAGGAGGACATGCTTATCATGGACCTTATGAACACATTACTGTTGAAGGAATGGATATTGCTGTAGATGTAGGATTAAAGATTATCGAATTATTTTACAAATATCCATTCATATAACAACAAGAGACCTCCATAGACAGTCCCTTATTTTCCTAATGAAATCTGATATTCATGAGTCAGCGTATGGCATTTCAAGTATTATGAGCATGAGCAGGAAGTTCAAAGTTCCAATCTGCGATTACCTTTCCCCGCCATTCCGGATGTACATGGAATCCCTGATTGTAAACCCCTGTGGACCAATCATACTTGGAATTGATCACTCCTCTGCTGCCATGGTACAGGAGACAATGGTATGTGTAAACTGATAAAAGGGATTAAACACGAAAAAAGAAACTGCATCTCCTAGTCCATGATCCTCTGATCAGAAAATACAGTTTCTCTTTATGTTCACTATTTAACCTTTTACAGCTCCAACTGTAAAACTCTCCTGAACCTGTTTGCTCAGTAACAGATAAATCACTACTGTCGGCAGTGTAGCGATCACCATACCGGCTCCGATAATTCCCCAGTTCGTGGAATGTTCTCCTACAAAAGACATAATTCCTACAGGAAGTGTCTTGTACTGTGAACTGTCTACAAATGTGTTTGCAAATAAAAGCTCGTTCCATGTATTCAAGAATGCGAAGATACAGGAAGTGGCAATTCCAGGACGTATCATAGGCAGGATGATTCTGAAAAACATGTTGAAAATATTACATCCATCAATACATGCAGCCTCTTCGATCTCTCTTGGCAGAGCTTTGAAGAATCCGCTTAATATCATAACCGTCATCGGCATGGCAAATGTAATATACGGAAGCATCAGTCCCAGATATCCGCCTCTGATTCCCAGTCGATCCAGTCCCTGAAACAGTGGAAGCAGAGTTGCCTGTACAGGAATCATGATTCCCAAACTGAAGATTGCTGCCACAATTCCTTTTGCTTTCCAGTACATTCTATTTATCGCATATGCAACCATGGATGCCAGAAGTGTTGAAACAACAACTGTCACTGCTGCATAGAAAACAGAGTTCAACAGATATCGTAAGATTTCTCCTCCCATAAGGGCCTTGGAGTAATTTCCAAAATGCCATACTTTCGGCAGACCCACCAGGTTGTTGGAATCAAATATTTCCGTGTTACTTTTGAATGAAAAAGTTACTAGCCAGTAGAACGGGAATATCTGAACAAAGGTAAATACAGCCAGGAACAGATAGATTAAGGTCTTTTTTAATTTCATAGCACTCATTTTCATCTGCGTCTCCTCTCAAATCATTGATGCATTTTCTTCAGATTTTTTGAAAATGCGATTGAGCAGGAAGCTGAACAGCAGACATTCAAACACGATGAAGAACGCCTGGGCGCTGCCGTAACCATAGCGGCATTTTACAAACAGATTATCATACATCAATGTTGCAGGAACTTCACTGACATGGTTCGGGCCGCCGCCTGTCATAACATATACCAGGTCAAATACACGCAGAGAACCAACCAGTGCAAATGTGGCACATACTTTAATCGTCGGCATCAGCAGCGGGATCGTGATCTTCGTAGCTGCCTTGAATCCTGTAGCTCCGTCCAGTTTCGCAGCTTCATAATATTCCGGCGAAATATTCTTCACACCTGCATAGAGGATGACCATATGGTATCCGATGCTCTGCCAGATTGCCGGGATCACCGTTGTCATATAAGCAGTTTTCGGATTTACCAGCCATGCAGTATCGTTTACCATTCCCAGTGCACCCAGGATCGCATTCAGAAGTCCCTCACTGTTGAAGATCTTGCACCAGAGCTGTCCGATTACCATACTGGAGATTACTACCGGCAGGAAAAATACAGTTCTGTAAAAGCCCTCTCCCTTGATCCCGTTTGCCAGGAGGATGGCCAGGAATAACGCGATAGGGATCTGAATAAACAAAGAACCTGCTGCCAGAATAAATGAGTTCAATACAGATCTCAGGAAATAAGGATCTGTTGTAAATAGTTCTTTGTAATTTTTTAATCCAATAAAGACTTTTTCTCCGATTCCGTCGTAATTGAACAGTCCGTAATATCCTGTGGTAAACAGCGGGATCACCGCCATTACCAGAAACAGGATCAGGCCCGGTGCGACGAAAACAGCGATATAGGCCTTATTACTTAAAAGTTTTTTCATAGTTTCATCCCTACGTTATTCTGCTGCGCTGATTGCATCCTGATGTGCAGTCATAAAGCTGTCAATATCTGCGTTTCCGGAAAGTAAGGACTGAGCCTGCTCCAGATGAACAGCTGCTGCGTTTGCATTTATGATACCATCCCAGTTCTGTACACCTGTTTTTACGCCATCATAGAGATCCATTAATTTTACAAATGTCGGGGAGATCGTGTCTGTGTCAACATCTGTATTCCAGCATGGGAATCCTGTGCCAAGTTCCAGAGCCTGCTCGCCCATTTTCTCAGAAATATACATTGCGAAATCTGCGGACTCTTCCGGTGTATCTGTGTTTTTGTTTACAAAGAAGGAAGCACTTGCACCGCCTGCATAATCAGCTGCATCCTGCTCGTCAGAAACTACAGGGAATGTGATCACTTCTACATCTTTAACAGCGCTGTCTTCTGCATTGTCGATAGTTCCTGCGAACCAGCTTCCGTCAAGCTGCATTGCAACTTTTCCGTTGAGGAAGTCTGCGGTAGCTTCTGCTTCGCCGTCTTCCAGAGGGTTCTTGCCAAGGATTCCTTTGTCGTATAATTCAACAACATCTTCTGCTGCTTTCTTGAATCCCTCGTTTGTGAATTCTGTTTCGCCCAGAAGTGCGGACTGTACTTCAGAAGCACCTACTTCTCTCAGTGCAAGTGATTCATACAGAGCACCTGCAAGCCATGCATCTTTTGCGCCGACAGCCAATGGTGTTACTCCGTCCAGTTTCGCAAGCGCTTCGCCGGCTGTGATCAGTTCATCATAAGTAGTAGGAATCTCTACTCCTGCCTGGTCAAATAAATCTTTGTTGCAGAACAGGCACATCATATAGCTGTCAATCGGAAGTGCATATAAATTTCCATCCAGTTCAAAGTTGCTTGTGGAACCTTCTTTAATTCTGCTCTTAATATCATCTGTTACATAATCATTTAACGGTAAAACTTTATCAGCATCTGTAAGCTGTTTCAGTTTTCCAGGTGCCCAGTAATAAAATACATCTACTCCAGAAGCGCTGCTTGCGAATTCTGTAGAGATTTTTGTCTTATAGGATTCTGTATCCAGACCGTGAAGTTCAATTTTGATATTTTCATGTTCTTTCTCGTATTCTTCTACCGCTGCCTCGAATGCCTGTGTCTGTGCACTTTCCGGGTCTGTAAACTGATGCCATACATCCAGTGTTACTGTATCAGCTGCGAAAACTGTTGCAGATGCTCCGAAAACTGTTGTTCCAACCATTGCAACACCCATGCACGCTGCTGTAAACTTTTTCCAATTGTTCATTTTTTTCCTCCCTGAATTATGAACTCTAAGTGACTTGTTATGTTGATATTATAAAATCCGGAAGGCGTTTTCTCAATTCAGATTATTTACCTGAAAGGGTGCGATTTTTACTTTTGTACTCATTTACTGTTTTTCCGGTGTACTTTTTAAAGGATGTTCCGAAGTAATGTGCATCAGGCATTCCCACGGCCGCCGCTACTTCATATACTTTCAGATCCGTAGTATCAAAAAGCTCCATACTCTTCTCCACGCGCTTGCGCATAATATATTTCGTAATACTTTCCCCTACAGACTGTTTGAAAATACGGCTGAGATAACTGGCATTTACAAACAGATCCGATGCGATCAGGTTCAGGGACAGTTTCTCCCTGTCCAGATTCTGTTCAATATATTCCTGTGCTTTCTGAGCTACTGTATTTCCTCCTGCATTCCGTGAAATCGTCTGTATGGTTCCCTCGATTAGAGCATACAGTGTTCTGCAGAACTCCTGCAGTGTATTAATCCCTGAAATATTTTCCAGGATCTTTACCTGTTCTTCATTATCCAGATGTTTATTGCTTTCCTTCAATACAGACATCGTATTGTGGAAGAGCAGAACCCCCAGATTACGAAGCTGAGAGATCATCAACGGACCGTTAAAAATATACTGTTCCAGATAATGGTCTATAAATCCAACAGCCGCTTCCTGGTCACCACTTTTCACTGCGATCCTGTAACTGTCGAAATTCACCGGGTAAGAATGACTGATCTGCTGCATATATTCAATATAATCCTCGTAGAAGATCAGGGTCTTTCTCTCATCCCGCATAGTGTCTACCAGTGCTTCCTCACATTCTGAGAGTATTTTCGGACTGTCATCTATTTCTTCATAATAACAGCTGACTGATGTAGCTACTGTGCCGTCTTTGCCCAGTTCAGTAATCTGTTCAAATGCATTCCCGAGCAGCTTTTTAATCTCCGGCGTTTCTTCTACAACAAAAAATATCTTGTTCTTCTCCAGGGAGAAATACCCGTAATTTTTTTCACCCAGAGCTTCATTCATGATCTCCAGAAGTTTCAGCAGAATATCGTGATCTTCCAGATCCATGATGAGCAAAGCTCCCCGGACTCCTTTGTTTTTCCACAGCCGGATCTGATATTCAGAAAGCTTTTCCTCAGCTTCCTCAGATTTAATATACCCGGTGACGATCCTTCGAAGCAGTTCCTGGCAGAGAACCGGATAGATTTCCACATCTTTCGACTGCTGTTCCCGTTCCTTCAGGATCTGTTCCCGCAGCTTCACCGCAGCAGCCAGAAGTTCATCTGACTGGATAGGTTTTAACAGAAATTCTTCCACTCCTATGTGTATGGCTTCTCTGGCATATTCGAACTCCCGGTATCCGGTAACGATCACAATATGCACTGCCGGATATGTCTCCCGGATGCGCCTGCTCAGTTCCAGTCCATCTATTCTCGGCATATTAATGTCTGTATACACAATATCTGGCGTCTGTTTCTCCATCAGTGCCAGCGCATCCTCTGCACACTGGACATTGCCCATAATGTGAAACCCCTCCGATTCCCAGGCTACGCTTTTTTCCATTAATATGCCTTCATATTTCTCATCATCTACTATTAGTATATTAATAACATCCTTCTCCATTACTGTCCCTCTTCTTCGTATTAACCATCTGTTTTGTATGAAAAACGTACCCTCACTTCCGTCCAGCATCCCGGCTGGCTAGATATGGATACTGCATCCTCAATCCCATAAAATAGTTCAACTCTCTGTTTCACACTGTGAAGCCCGAATCCTGACTTGGAAGTTTTATATCCGCCTTCCAGGATCAGCCGGATCTTATCCTCCGGAATCCCTACCCCATTATCTCTCACAGAAACTTCCATCAGTTTGTCGTCCAGTGCCTGCACAGAAATACACAGTTCCCCTTTGCCCTCTTTCTGGCGCATTCCATGATGGACTGCATTCTCCACCAAAGGCTGCAGGATCAGTTTCAGCATCAGAATATCCAGCAGATTTTCATCCACTTTATATTCAATGCTGATTTCATTATTATACCGGATATTGATGATCGTCATGTAACTTTTGATAATATCCAGTTCTTCCCTCACCGTGATCACCTGACATCCACTGTTTAAGCTGTTTCTGTAAAATCTTCCCAGCGCCTGTGTCATCTGGAAACTTTTGTCCTGATCCCCGATCAGAGTAAGGCCGCTGATCACATCCAGAGTATTATACAGGAAATGGGGATTGATCTGCTCCAGGATCAGATCCAGTTCATTTTTCCGAATGATCTTCTCTTCTTCCTTGGTTCTCTCCAGAAGCTTACGGATAGAATTCAACAGATTATTATAGGTCCGTTTCAGGTTGGTGATCTCATCCTCACATTCTTCATCCACCTCCAAGTTCTCAGGAATAGATTTAGAATACATCATCTGTTCTTCCATTTTCTGGATCGGTCTGCTCACTGTATGGGAAATAAAAATCCAGCACAGGATTAGCATACCTATATTGACGATCAGGACGATGAGCGTATCGAAATAACTGATACTGTTGGAAAAACTGCTCATAGGTGTCTCTATAGCTAGGGTCCATCCATCTATCATAGATGAGATCTTTTTATACACCATGGAATTCTCTTCGCTGCGTACAATCTTTGTCTCATTTTCTTCCAGGGATCCGATAATATCCTTGCTTACATCATAGTTTTCTTTTTCCTTCGGTCCGAAGATCAAAATGTCATTCATCAACACATAAAAATTGGAATTCAGATTTCCGCCCACAGAATCGAAGATCTCGCGGATGGTTTTCTCATCGATATTTACCATGAGGATTCCCAATTTGGAATAATCTGTTTTTTTCTTGATCACACGGATCATGGAGAGAATATTTCTGTTTTTGCTTTTATAGCTGACGATTCCTCCACCATCTGTCTCAAAGATCCAGTCCCCATCCTTTTTTATGGCTTTTTCATACCAGTAGGCATCTTCTACAGCAATTTCTTTCTTCGAAACAACCTCTTCTCTGTTGCACATAAAAGAATTTCCTATATTGTCATAAAATACAATAGAGGAAATATAATCTCCTGCCAGCATGATATTGGTCAGGCAGTCCTGCAATTCTGTTCTAGTCTTCACAGTCAGATTTCCTTTGGATACCTCTTCCAGAGTATCCTGAAACATTTTGCTCCAGAACACTGCATAGGTATCCTGATTTACATGATCAATCATCAGCTCCAGGTTGCTGTCGATGGCATGAAGAGTCTGTGTTGTCATTTCACCGATATGCTTCAGATTGGATTTCTGACTGCTGTATACCACTGTTCCTATGGAAATGACAGATGACAATAAAATACAGGCAAGAAACAATCCCCATATTTTTGTCTTTATTTTCATCTTTTTCAAACCCTTCATGCATCCACCTCTTTTTCTTTTTACATCAATTTTATCAATGCAACTCCATATACCGGAAGCTCAAACTCCAGCACCACTTCTTCTCCCTCTACCTTAACAGATAATTCCTCTGTTTTCAACTCGGAAGCTTCTTTTAATTTTTGCACCTCAACCGGAAGCGGATAAGTTGGGCATCCCATTTCCTCCCATTGTTTTTTCGCATTTGCGTGAGTGTCATCGATTCTCTGGATCACTGCTTTTGTTCCTGATGCATTTTTAATATGAATCTCTACTTTTTCCTGTGATATCGGTTTGCCGATCATCTCCTGATTATAAGCCAGAATTGCAAGTCTGCCTTCTTCATCCATAACCGGGCAGATACCCACATGTCCCTGTTCTTCCACTTTCGGAAGCCTCTCTTCTCCCAATTCATGCATCAATTCAAAAGCGCGATATACAGGCTTCGGAATACCATGAATGGTCTGCAGTCCGAATCCTCCTCTGAATTCTCCCGAAACCTGTCCATGCTCTTCAAAAATATCAGAAAATGTCCAGAATGAATATGCTTCTACATATCCATAATTGTCAATGAGAGTTTTGGTCACCAGTGCAGAGCTGTAAGGTGTATCATGGAATTCATCACCTTCATTGGCTGAAGTGTTCCATTCTGTATAATATAATGGAAGATTTCCAGCTTCATGCTTTGCAATACGTACCATCTTGGTCAACAGACCCCTGCGGTCTATTTCTTCGCTGTTTAAGCTGACTTCTTCTCCGAAGAAATTGTCCAGATGCATGTCCGCATTCCAGTTCGGATCATCTGAAGGATAATGATGTGTAGAAATGAAATCAAGTGGTACTGAATTTTTCTCACAGTAGCTGATCAGATCCGGAATCCATTCATTGTTGGCAGTGGCCGGTCCGCCTACTTTCAGATTTTTCCCTGCACTTTTTACTGCCCTGGCTGTATGCTCATATAATAGAAAATAATCTTCCTGGCTTCCTGCGAAAAAGAAATCCAGATCCGGCTCATTCCACACCTCAAAAAACCATTTTTCCATTTCTTCTATTCCATATCTGCTTTCCAGGTGCTTAAGCAGCTCAACAATTAATCCATCCCATAATTCGAAACTCTTCGGCATGGTGACATTTCCTTTATAATAGAAACAAGTCTGATCTCCTGATGCAAATGGCGTCGGCATAAAACTCAGTTCCAAAAACGGTTTCATATCAATGCTTAATAAAAAATCAAGGATGTTATCAATATTGACAAAATTATATTCGTACTTTCCTGGTTCTACCTCCCTGACCACACTCATCTGATCATTGAAGATTCCATGAAAACGTACATACTGAAATCCCAGATCCTTCTTTGCTTTTCTCAGCATCATTCTGTAATCTTCACGCAATGCAGTATACGCATGGCATGATCCTACACATTTTTCCCAATAATGATCAAATCTGGTTTTTGGCGCATTCTGATCTACATAAAACTTTAAATTCTCCATTTTTGCCTCCTGAAAATGCATTTTATTTTTATTATAAACATGCATTTTCTCCCCATGCAATACACCCTGACTGCAAAGTCAAAATCCCAACCTATTCTGTAAAAAAATTAACCATCTATCTCCCTATGATCACTCAGTCAATACTTGTAGCCAACCAAAAAATCGAGTAGGAGGCGGTGACTAACCGCCGTCCTCTCACACCACCGTGCGTACCG
>OHRR01001149.1_pt1 | contig 9894 bp, 4 predicted proteins | sample 1578501 | NCBI WGS metagenome assembly OHRR01 (sample SAMEA3879598, study PRJEB24766) | human gut metagenome | biome: human-associated habitat; feature: feces | place: USA | collected 1985/1987
CCGTCATCGTTATAACCGACACTGTGCATCAAAACGCGCGGAAATACGCTGTCATACACATGAATTTCTTTTACATAACCACCGCGCTTTGCTGTACCCTTGATCTCAAAGCCGCACAGCGCTGCCTCCATGTCACAGTCCCAGATCTTTACATCCTCCACACCGCCAGACATCTCGCTTCCAATGGTAATACCATGACCCATCGTGCAGCGACAGTCAAACACGCGAACTCCCTTGGTCGGAATGTTGACCTCATTTCCCTGCGGATTCTTGCCTGACTTAATCGAAACTGAATCATCGCCAGTGTTAAAGAGACACCCAAAGATCACACAATCCGAGGAAGAATCCGGATCCCAGCCATCTCCATTCCAGATACCATGTGAATAAAACGTACAATCATGCGTCACAACATGATCACAGTAGATCATATGAATGTTCCAGCAGGCACCATCGCGAAGCGTAACGCCAGCCAATTCTACATTCTGGCAGTTGCTCATATTGATCAGACGCGGACGCACTCTCGCCGGGATCGTCTCTGGCTTCTCGCATTCTTTGATCTTATCGCCAAGGGAGGCCAGATAGTCCTTTAAATTTTCGGTCTCGGAAGCGATGATACGCTCTGCTAACACACGACCGCCGCTTGCAATCGTTCCCTTTCCACGGATGGCCACATTTTTGCAGGCAAAGCGACTTTCATAATCAGCGCGATGCGTTCCCTCCGGGTCAAGTGCGCCTACGTTTAACAAACTGCTGTAGCACTCCATCTCCGTTCCCTCAAAGCGACTCCAGATGCGCGGAAGATAATCTTCTGGCGTGGCTGTTCCCTGAAGAACGGCGCCCTCAGCCAAATACAACTCCATATTGCTGTGAAGGCGCAGTGCTCCTGTCATGAAAATTCCACTTGGAATCCATACACAGCCGCCCGCCGGACAATCATCAATCGCTGCCTGAATTGCGGTTGTATTCAGTGTCTTTCCATCCCCAACTGCACTATATGGAGCCTTTGTAATATCAATCACAACCGTTCTGCTGGATGTATGTACCGTGATCGTCTCTTCGTGGATATCTGACAGATACGTTCCTTTCACGGTAACTTCATATTCGGTATCTGCACTCAGATCCTCAATTGTATAATGCGTCTTTTGCGTGCTGCCGACTGAGATCGCATCTTTTGTACCTGTTCCATCTTTTAAAAAGATCTCGTATGTTGTTTTGAATCTTCCCTGTGGGCGCTCCCAGTAAAGGGTAATGCTGTCTGGTGCTGCCTCTGCACGCAGCACTGAAAAGTTCTTTTCCATATTCCTTTGCTTAAACCACCTTTCGTATTTTTCTTTTTTTGCAATTTCAATTTCAACTATTTTTTCTTTAGCCAACTTTAGGCAAATTGACTCCATCCATTTATATTTATATCATAGCCATCGCTTCCAAACTGTGTTCCACTCTTCGTAACACATACGCTGTTTGCTCCTGCAACCGTAATTTTTGCATGATACTTGCCAAATGTCAATACTGGAGAGAAATAGCGAAGTCCGTTTGCTGGTGCACCACTGTAAAAATCGACACTGGTTTTATGTGCGCATGTCCCCACCTGGTCAAAAATTTCAATCTCACCATAGCCACCATGAACATTTGTCTTTCCAAATAATGCAATCTGAGTTCCCTCAAAATCAATGTCAAATGATTCGCCTTTTTTATTGGAAGTAAATTCTACGCAATGTTGTGGCTGCAGGGAATTCATTTCTAAGGTATCTGGAGACCATACTTCACAATATTTCGCCAGGTTCATTTTTGTACCTTCTGTTTCGATTGGCAGCATTACAAGTGTCGCTGCAGATGCCTGACGTGGATACGACCAGCGATCTCCTACATAGACTGGAATTTTTCCCAATTCGCTCTCATATTCAAACACAAAAGAGCACTGACTATTGTAGGTCAGACTTCCCTTTGGACAGAACAACCCCTGATAAGTCCACGGCCCATGCAGATCGGATGCCGTAAAATAATAATTGTCATTTCTCTCCCAGCTCGTTTTGTTTGACAGCATCAGATAATAAATTCCATCTTTTTTAAACATGGCAGGTGATTCCCCTCCCGGTGCAATTTCCTCTGCCACTAACTCTACTGCCTCTGTGCACATTCCATTTAACCGATAAATATTTCCTTCATGTGTCAACAAATAGGAGGTTCCATCTTCGTCTGTAAAGGTACCCATATCCCAAAATCGAATCGGCTCTCCTTTAAAAAGAAGTGGACCCTGGAACGTAAATTTCTCATTTAACTTTGTTCCTGTTGCTAAACCAATACAAGGATCACAATATTTCATATCATCCGTATGCATGAGCATTGTGTAACCTTCTGCATTCTTTCTTTTTACTACTTTGACGCGCTCACCAATGCGGTTTTCACCTAAGATTCCCTCTTTTAACGGTGGTAATACAAATCCTTCAAACTTCCAATTCATAAAATCTTCTGTCGAATAGCAGGAAAAACCAATGTACTTATTCACATCATCCGTCTTATATTCTCCGAACAAATAATATGTTCCATTCTCCTGCACGATACATGAGCCGTGCGCATTTACCGGATTTTTATTTTGATCATATAATGAGATTCCATTAAAAATTTTTCTTTTCATTTTGTCTCTATTCTCCTTTATTTTTATGCTAACGTTTCCTATTTTATTTTAACAATAAACCATAAGGTACCACTTCATCGGTATCCTTATTCGCAAGGTTTGTTGTGTTATAAATATTGGCAGCATTTCCTGTCACCACAAGCGTTATCGAATTGATTCCGCTTTTTAAAAAGGATCCGATCTGGAACTTATGCGGATTCCAAAAGCTGACATCTACAAATGTTCCATTGCAATAGCATTCAACCATCTCCTCGCCTGACACAGAAAAACTCTCGACTCCAGTTCTTACCACTTTATCACATTGTTCATAATTATACTGATAAATGGCTCGATTCTTTTCCTTTTTCTGCAATGAAAAGCGATTTGTCCAGTCTCCAAGAAAAGTTTCCTTTGGTGGCTCTGACAAAATTCCAAGGCTCTCTGACACATCATCGGATGTAAAAAGCACCAGCTGCGTTTCTCTTGGCAGAAGTTTTATTTCAATAAATCCATATCCCTGCTTTTTATTTTTTTCTGTTGTATTCCTTTCTTTTACCGCATCCTTTTCTTCTGCTGTATGTCTCTCTTTTGCTATATACCATACATTTTTCCACAAATCGGCAATGATCGGCGTTCCCTTTTCGGATACATGAACCGTTGTCTGTATCGCTTCCTCACTCTCATTTGAAAACAGATACATTGTTGTTCCCAGCTTATTGAGTTTTGCCACACGAAGCCCCTTGCACGGCTGTGCCAGCTTCACTGTATGCCATTTTTCCTGCTTGATCAGATCTGTAACTTGCGTCATAATTGGTACCGTCAGACCGTCCGCTGCTTTCGGGATGAATTCATTCCAATTTTGATTAAAAACATTCAGCACCACTTCATACTGGTATGTACCAACGCATAACTTTCCATTTTGAATCTGGCTATTTTTCAAGAGTGCCACTGGAAGATAATGGAACGCAATTTGCTGCTCAAACAACACAGCCAACTCCTTGTATGGTACCTGATTATTATCACACAGCACCGCCACCTTTGCATCATTGATCGAATCCGTCATTAGATAGGACAGACGCTTGCTATAATCAGAAAATTTGCGGTAATGACTCCACCAGATGTTATTCGGTCCCACATCCGGCGGACGCTCGTCCTTTCGTTTTCCTGCTACGCTATAATAAAATGCATGTGGCACGTAAAGGTTCACGCCTCGTATTCCCAGCCAGTCCAGATACCACTTCATATCAGACGCGGTAAAATACCATGGAATCTTATTTCGATTGCAAACACCAAAGCACTCGTTTGCATTTCTTCTTCGTCCCAAATGTCTGGCAATGTCCGCGGACAATTTCGCCTGCACCGAGTCAAACTCGCTGATTCCGCCCGTCTCCGGTGATACTCTTCTCATAATCAGATCCTGCCCCGGAATGTGAAAATACAGTTCCTCTTCAATGTCATCACTCGTCGCAGGATGACCCATCAGCGCGATTGAATGTTTTTCGCACCAGACAGACAGCTTCGCGTAAAAGGTCTCTCTCAGATGCTTTTTGATCAGCTTACGATAAATTTGAACGGTCTTATTCTCATCTGATACAAATAAACCCTTTAATTCTTCCAGTTTTCCGCCTGCCGCCTTAATTTCTTCTTCCATTCCTGCCGACCACGATCTGAAATTTCCAGCACAGCGTCCCAACTCACTTGGCTCATCCGTAAAAAATGCAAAAATGGTCGTTCCAAAGTATTCCTTCAAATGCTTATAATATTGATCATGCGTCAGATGAATGAAGGTATCTACGGCGTCGGGATTTAAAATATCGGCTGCTGCCGGTGCCCCTGGCTCTCCATCATCCTCACCAAAATGAATGCCTCGTATCGTTCCATGTGTAAAGCAATAAACGAGTCGACTTCCATCTTTCAATTGTACAATCTTTTTTCCTTCTGGCGGCACTGGTGTTTTCTCGTCCAGAATGCAGATTCCCTTTGCCGCATAATCTGGATTTTCGTTTACTACCATTCCATGTGCAGAGCCAGACGGATACATGCCCTCATCATACAATACAATCTTCATATCAAGTGCATGTGCCGTTTTTACGATAAACCGGATCGCTTTGAAATAGTCTTCCGATAAATATTTCAGCGTCTTCGGTACACCAATTCGTGGATGCAGCACAATTGCATTCACGCCTTTGTCCACATAATCCGCCAACTGTGCCGCAATCTTTTCCTCATCTGGCTCATCATTGAAAAACCAGAATGGTACCGGAGTAAATTCAGTGGATGGATTTTGTATTTGCTTTACCAGCGTTTCAAACTGTTCCATTTATCTACCCTTTCTGCATTACAATTTCTGATTCTTGTTTTTTTGAATTCTTGCTTTTTTGATAGCTCTATTATATGGGAATTATTTCAAGATTTCCATAGCCAAAATTTTTATTCGTGTCCTCTATTTTGATTTTTTCTTTTCAAAATTTTAAAATCTTTACTTTACACCAACAGGTGCACAGCCAAAGCCAGCCCTGACCATACACCTGTTTTAAACAACCTATTTTATTTTTATGCCTGTTAACTTTCTATTACTTTTGAAGAGAATCTCTTGTTTCCTTTGCTGCTGCCAGATCCTCTAATCTCCAGTCAATGATATCCTGTGCGCCAAGATCGTTGCAATCCTGTACCATCTGACTCCAGAGTGATTCAAAATCCTCATCCGATTCTGCATAAACCATCTTCCAGCTTGCATTGACTACCACATCGCGGATTGCATCAATGGTCAGCTTCATCATATCATCTGGGATCGAAGCAAAGTTTGTAATATAATCCAAATCACTTGTCAGATAATAATTTCCTGCATCGGTTACTTGATCAACATAGAAATCATAGCCGGTAAATTCCTTCCACTGCTTCCAATCGTCGGTATTATAAGTAACCTCCATCAGCTCTGACCAATCCTCTGGTCTGACCTTTCTATTTTCTCCATCCGGTCCGACATAAGATGTAAGATAATTATTATCATCAATCAACCACGGAATACTCCAAAGTGCAAGTTCCTCTCCATCCTCAAGAAGAGTCTTTGTATCTGTTTTTCCATAATTATCCAAATACTCTTGCTGAAGCTGGCATACACCATCATCATCAAGATACCATACGGCATCCCCCTCTGGTCCATTTTTGATTTCAAAATATGCATCCGCATCAGCAAGCATATCCATAAAGGCTACTGCCGCATCAATATTTTTGCTCTTTGCATTGATTACAAGCAGATATTTTCCTCCATAGATCGAATTCCAGCTTTCCTGATAAACTTTCTGGTCATTCATATAAATTGGCTTATATGCTGCATATCCCTGCAAGGTTCCTGATGTCACCATTGCATGGCCATTATCTACCTTTGCTTTCTGAGTCTGACGATCGGTGCTGATGCTATCCGGATCCAAAAGTCCTCTACGATACACCTGATTATACCATTTCAGACCTTCCTTATATTTACTGTCATCTTCCAAAATAGATTTGTATTCTGCATTTATCATATCCGATTCCAGCAAATATTTTAACTCAGTTGGTTCATAACCAAACCACTTCAAATATTCGTTGATGTTAGCCCAATATTCAGTATCGGATCCGGCATTCAAATAGGTTCCCTGATTCTGTACACCATCATCACCCACTGGATATGCTTTCAGCATTTCCTCCATAACATCCAATAGCTGCCATTGATCTTTAATTTCTGGGCATCCGATTCCATAATAATACTTCCAATTAAGCACTGTCATATTTTTCGTGATGCCATATGTAAGTGTCTTTCCTCCTACAACCGTCGGCATTCCGTAGAGAATTCCTGTTCCATCACTCTCAAATTCTCTGGCATAATTCATTGCTGTCTGAAGTTCTTCTTTTTCCGTTATGTGCGGCATTTGATCCAGATAGTCTTCAAGGTTCAGTACCATACCTGCCTCAATCATAATATCCAAGTTATCTCTCGTCACATACATCAGATCTGGAAGTTCTCCACTGGCAAGAATTGCATTTGTCTTCTCATCAGAGTATGCCCATACTTCCAATGCAACGCCTCTATCTGCCAAAATATCTGCTTTGTAACCGCCAACCAATCCACTTTGTAAATTCGCATCAGCTGGGTAAAGAGTGATTGTTGTTACCTCTTCCTCTGCCTGTACTGGTAATGCCGTTGTTGGAAGCATTCCTCCAAGAAAAACTGCCGCTGATGCAAGTGCTGCAAAGGGTTTTGTGTTTCGTTTCAGTTGATTCATTTTTTTCATCCTAGTTTCTACCTTTCCTTGTCTTTTCTTTTCACAATTCCGGCTCATTCTCTATGATCTCCGTTTTTTATTGCTGACTTCATTATAGTAAAACGAGAACCAAATTGATATATCCAAAACTTTTGATAATATCGCAAATTCGTGTTTTTCTTCTTTTTGACTATAATTTTTATCAAATTTCTGCTATGATTCTTGTTATACAATACTTGACACAATCTTACTTTCTGGGAGGATACTCTATGTATACTGTTTTGCTGGTAGATGACGAGCGTTCCGTCATTGATTCTTTAAAATCTGAAATTCCATGGGAAAACCTTGGTGTAAAAACAATCTATACAGCTTCAGATGGTCTTCAAGCGCTTGATCTCATCCATGCGCATTCCATTGATCTTCTGATTACAGATATCCGTATGCCTCGTATGGATGGTCTGGAGCTGTTATCAACACTTCGCAAAGAAAATTCTCAGGTGCATTGCATTCTTCTTACTGCTTACGGTGAGTTTGAATATGCAAAGCAAGCATTTTCCCTTGGTGTTGAAAATTATTTATTAAAGCCGATGCAGACACAAGAGTTGATGCAAAGCGTTGAAAATGCACTAGAAAACCTGTATGCCAACCGAAAAAATCGTTCTGATCTTTTCCGTGAGAACATTCTCAGACGCTGGCTTTTGGGAAGCATTTCATCCGATGAACTTGGTGAAAAAACGATCTATTTGGATATCAACATTTACCAGAAAGAATATTGTATTCTGGCGATGAAAAAAACAGACCATTCTTTTTTACTGCACCCATTAAGCTCTGCCATACTGCTGCCACTATCAAATCAGCTGGAATATTGTGATGTATGGGATAACGCTGGACATTATCTCATTTTAATTGGTGCAAGAAAAATTCCATATGAACAGCTAAAACTATCGGTCAAAAATGCCATTCAATCTTTCGATGAGCGCTGCCTTCCTCGTATTTCTTTGGGCTCTATTGTTACCGATCGCATGAATCTGCACAGCAGCTATGAACAGGCCTGCACACTAAGCGATTTATCCGATCAACCAGAAATTCCATTTCAAGTCTTAACAATTGACACGTTGCCATCGTTTGCACCTGAAAAAGATTCCGATATCAATCCGGATTCTTTGAGTCCGATTGTATCTCGCACCATTCAATATATTGAAGCCCATTACTCGGAAGGGGTCTCTTTAAAAGAGTTCTGCGCGGCAAAAAACTTGAATGCAGCCTATGTAGGCTATTTATTTAAAAAAGAAACTGGTACCTTTTTTAATCATTACCTAACCGATTTTCGCACAAAAAAAGCAATCGAACTCCTCTGTAACACTGGAACAAAAATCAGTGATATCGGCGAACTGACAGGATATACAACTACCAGCCATTTTATCACAACCTTTAAGAAGAAAACTGGGTTTTCTCCTTTAAAATATCGAGAACTCTATGGAGGAAATGATCATGATAACGAAGCACACTTTTGTTGATTCAGGAAATCCAAAAACAGCCTTTTCAAAACACACTCACCATTCGATTAATCGACTGTTTCTGATTTTATATCTTACCTATTTTTCTTTTTTACTCGTAATCGGAAGCATTGCCTGCTACTTCTCTTATCGCGAAAAGCACGAAGATATTCTTGCTTCTATGAACCTTGCTTTTACACAGATTGATCAGGAATATTCGGATATCCTCAAAAATTTCTGGCAGGCATATATGCCTATTTTTGAGAAAAATTCTGCCAATTATTCTATTTTTAAAACCTACTTTTCTCATGAAAAGGCAGATGATCTGACACCACTTGAAAGGCTTTCCCTTATTGACGCGCTTAACCAGATGCGTATACGCGATTCCCGTATTTTATGGCTTGGTGTCTATTCGGATAATCGTGATATAAATTATATTTTGTATAATGACAATACCTCTCTTCAGATGATTCCAGAAGATTTTCCATTTCTGAATCAAATGAGAGTAAAAACGCAGCAAATGGAAATCTATGGAAGTCCAGACTCTTCTTCTGATTCCTATGCAGCTTCCTTTGCCATCTGCGGTGGTGTTCCGACTGGTATGGGACCAGGAAAAATCATCATTGGATACAGTCTGCAAAAAGTATATTCCATTTGTGAAAGTGCAATCTCCTCAATTCCGTATCAGTTTGATTTTATTTCAGATGAAGTATCTGTATTTCATTACCAGACAGACTCCTTCAAAACAACGTATCTTCCCAATACTGTTGGCACTGGCATTAAGGCAAATGATATCGGTCAAAAATTTTATGTACACTGCGCAAACAGTGGTGACAGCCATACGACGCTTTCCTACTCCATTCCTCAGTCTGCACTGTTTCAAACAGCAATGTCTCGTTTTCCTGCTGTGCTCCTATTACTGTTCTCCTTTGCTGCTCTTGCACTGCTCATGCATTTCTTACTAAGTCACGCTATCACCAAGGAAATCGGTGTCATTCAGAATGGTTTAAAAATGCTTGCTTCCGACAAGCTCGATTATCGTCTGCCAACAAAATTTCAGCAGAATGGACTTCCTGAGATTGCGGAAAACATCAATGCTATGAGTGACAAGCTAAGCGAAAACATCAAAAAGGCATATTATTTTGAACTCAAGCAAAAGGATGCACAGCTTGCCGAGCTTCAAGCTACTTTTAATCCGCATTTTCTTTACAATGTACTGGATACCATTAACTGGATGGCTAGAAAAAAAGGGGAAGAAAATATCTGCCGGATGGTAACTGCAATCAGCAATCTTATGCGGGCAAGTATTAGTAATAAACGAAGCATGGTACGTGTGAAAGAAGAATTGAAATACATTGAAGACTATCTTTTTATTCAGGAAACAAGATATGGAGATAAATTTACTTCGTATATTGAGGTAGACGAGGAACTGAACGAACTGGAAATTCCTAAGATGGTAATACAGACGCTGGTTGAAAATGCGGTCGTTCATGGAGTTGAAAATGCCACCTGGGACTGCTTCCTCTATATTTCAGGAGAAGTT